>SESG01028214.1_pt1 | contig 68356 bp, 49 predicted proteins | sample 3171421 | NCBI WGS metagenome assembly SESG01 (sample SAMN10866946, study PRJNA518727) | freshwater metagenome | biome: subpolar coniferous forest; feature: holomictic lake; material: water; isolation source: holomictic Lake 227, 6 m and 8 m depth | place: Canada: near Kenora, Ontario | collected...
ATCAGCAGAAAATCGTGGGCCGGCTCTCCGGCGGTGAACGCAACCGCGTCCATCTGGCCAAGCTGTTGCGCGCAGGCGGAAATTTGATTTTACTCGACGAGCCGACCAACGATCTGGATGTCAACACCCTGCGGGCGCTGGAAGACGCGCTGGAGAATTTTGCCGGCTGCGTTGTCGTCATCAGCCACGATCGCTGGTTTTTAGATCGTATCTGCACGCACATTCTGGCGTTTGAAGGCGAGAGCAAGACCGTCTGGTTTGACGGCAATTATTCGGAATATGAAGAAGACCGCAAAAGCAGACTTGGTGCAGCCGCCAGCCAACCGCATCGGATTAAGTACCGGCAGCTAACTAGAAGGTAAAATACTACCATGTCATTCCCTGACTCGCAGACCGGCGAATGTCGGTTGACCAGGGAATCCAGTAATGACCTGTCATTGCGAGGCGACTCTCAGGAGCCGTGGCAATCTAATATTAATGAGTTCATAATAGTCGAGATACCATTTTGTCATGCCAGTGCAGGGCTCCGGTCATCGCAGCATCATTAATGGTGTTGCCCCACTTCATTTCTATTATTCCCTTTCGGTAATCATGTAACTCCTTCCAGCCAAATTCTCAGCCAATATACCCGATCGGTAATATTTTACTTGACAGGAAGCTGTTTCCCCGCTATTATGCCCGAACGGTAATACCAGCCTTTAATGTTTGATAGCTACTTGGTATAATAATATTCTAGACGTTCAAGGAGGAATACTTGAAAAGAGAAACAACATCAAGTGCAGATATCGGAAATATGATCAGGGAGAAACGAAAGGCTGATGGACTAACCGTCGCGCAGGCCGCAGCACTTTGCAATGTAGGCTACCGATTTCTTTCCAATCTTGAAAATGGAAAACCGACAGCACATATCGGTAAGGTGCTTCAGGTATTGACTGGCTTAGGACTTGAAATAATAATCAAACCAAGAGGCTGGTAAAATGACCAATCCGAAAGATAGCAACAGACTGGTGGTATATCTGCAAGACGAACTTACCGGTCATCTTTGGCTTGATGATCGTAAACGGTTTGTCTTTCAATATAATCCGCAAATAATGAACCGTTCCGCAAGCAATGCATTATCCATATCTTTGCATCTTCGGGCTGAACCTTACGCCGACGATACGGCACGTCCGTTTTTTGCCAATATTCTTCCTGAATCGGAGATTCGGAGAGTGATCACCAGGAGGCTGGGCATTTCCGAACAAAATGATTTTATGCTTTTGAAAATTATCGGAGGCGAATGTGCCGGCGCCGTCTCTGTTTTGCCGGAAGGTATTATGCCGCATGAAAAGCTGGGCTACCGGGAACTTGACGAAGATGAACTGCACAAAATCATCACTGAACTTCCGGGAAAGCCCCTTCTGGCCGGAGAGAAGGGTATTCGCCTTTCACTGGCCGGAGCGCAGAATAAGCTTCCGGTGTATCTCAGGAACGATAAGATATTTCTCGCCACCGGCAATGCGCCCAGTACGCACATTATCAAACCGCCGGCCAGAGAACTTGATGGCCTTGTTTTTAACGAAGGTTTTTGTATGATGCTGGCCCGAAAAATGGCCATGAATGTGCCTGATGTAATTATTCGACAAAAGCTTGATACGCTATTTATAGTTCAGCGTTTTGACAGAACAATAAATGCTAAAGGTAAAGTGACCAGACTTCATCAGGAAGACTTTTGTCAGGCACTAGGTATATTACCTCAGCAAAAATATGAAACAGAAGGAGGCCCAACGCTTGCTCTTTGTTTCGAATTGATCTCCAGAGTTAGCATAAGTCCCGCAGCCGACAGGCTGGCACTTTTGAGATGGGCGGTATTTAATGTTCTAATCGGCAATGCCGACGCTCACGCCAAGAACCTGGCCATCCTTTTGACCGGCCCAGGGCCGAGACTTGCGCCATTTTATGATCTCATCTCCACGGAAATTTATGACAATCTGACAAAGAAACACGCGATGAAAATAGGCAATGAGGACAGGCCGGATTGGCTGCAACCCAGGCACTGGAAAAAGTTTGCTGATTCAATCCAGATGAAGCAGAATCTTGTTCTGAATACACTAGCTGAAATGGCTGGAGATATTCTGCCACGAGCAAAGTCCATAGCAGAGGAACTCTCCAACGTTTATGGCAAAGATAAAATTTTTGAAAAAATCATTGACGGAATAGAAAAACGCTTGCGGAAGCTATCCTAGCTCATATTATCGTGAATGAATTTGATTTTGTGCATCATTTTTTTCCAATCGAATAGATGAAATCCTTTTTCCCTTCATCTACATTACTCCTGAAATAAGCTTCCGACAATCTGACATCGAGTTTATTTCCGGAAGACAAAGTTAACCCGGATGAAGTGAGAAGACGTTCGGCTGATATGGCTCTTTCGGTTACGCTAAGAAATGGCAGTGTCCTAATTGCCGCAGCATCAAAAGTGCAAAATGTCAAAGTCTTCTCCCTTACAAGAATGGCAAGGGATTCTATTTCACCAGCGTGAATGGCTTCTCGTTTCAATGATGGCAGCAGTTGCAGAATATCTTTAATTTCATCAATAGAAGCAGTGGATTCAATGACAAGCCCTGTGTCTATGTACTGTTTTCTAAAGTTTACAGGTATCTTTTTGCCGTCCCTGTGATAATATTTAACTTCATCAATTACGGTTGAGGAAACATGCAACTCATGCAACCCCGCCAGCTTATCGAAAACATCAATCTCAAGAAATTTAATGACAACATCCGCATCAAGCAGCCACAATTTCAACCGATACATCCTCCATTTCGGACAACCCTTGATACTCCAAAAACTCGTCAATATCTGCACGGTCTATACTGAGAATCTCTGAAAACTTACCACGGGAAATCAACCCTTTTCGGAGACACTTAGCCGCAAGAGATATAAATCGCTCCGAAACAGGAGCGTCAATCGTAGAACCATTTCTTATGCGACGGTCAATCATTGTTAATTCATCGTTTTTCGATAACTCATTCGCTTTGTCCCAAGGTATTAGCCGCAAGTTTGCCATGCGGTAAAGTATGGCTGATGTGGAAACGCCGAACTCACGCGCTACATCAACAATATCGGAAAGTGGAAGTTTCTGTTCCATTATCTTTTTGGTTAATTCTTGTCGAACTTCGGCTTCCGGCAAAAGGAGGGCGGATGCAAATCTATCTGCTTTCTTTTCAATGTCTGTAAAAAGTTGTTCGTCGGCTTCCATTTCTGCGGGGCTAAAAGTATCCCACGTTATAATATGGAATAATTCATGCGCGAGAGTAAAATTAATCCGCCACGGCGCTTCTTCATTGTTGACAACTATGGCGGCGCCTAATTCCGGGTGGACTGTTGCTGCTGCTGAGCCAAAGTCGGATAGTTCAATAAATAGAATCTTTATTTGAAGAATTTGCTCCATTACTTTTTGGAGTGAAAGCGCCGGCCTGCTACCCAAATTCAGCATATTGCCTATTTGTGATGCAAGACCGTCAATCTGATTGTTCGTCCTGATGTCTGATGGTGTAACTGTAATCAATCGGGCATTGCTCTCTTTGTCTATTTCCAGCAACCTCTCCAGAAAATGATACTGCTCAAAGCGATTCTTTATATAAGCTTCAATTTCCTTTCTTCTTTCAACAGACGGGGCCTTCCGCCAAAGAAGATTAATCGCTGCAAGCGGCTCATCATCACCCATGAGAAGGATACTTAGATTGCAGAAATACGTTTTGGCAAAAAGAGCCAATTCACTTGCTTTAACTTCGCGCTCGCCCTTTTCAATATTGCTCAAAGTTTGATAATTGGCAAAGCCAAGTCTTGATGCGGCATCGCCGATAGTCAATCCTGCGGACTCGCGAGCTTTCTTTAAACGATCTGCCAAATTGTTAGTCGGCATTTTAATCCCTCCCTTTTATACCAAGTTGCTTTCACACACTAAAATATGAATTTTTGAAAGCTTACTTGGTATTAGTTGCCCATATATAAAATAATTATTTTATAATGTCAATTAGATAATAAATTATTATACAGGTAACACGGAAAAGGCTAAAGTTGTTATAAGGTATTTAATATACTAATTAATTACAATAAGCTGTGTGAAATCATGGTGTGTTTCCAAGGTTTTCCGGTCTGCGGGCGCTGGAGAATTTTGCCGGATGCGTTGTCGCCATAGATAAATTTACATAAATAGCATTCATGCAAAACTAATGCTTGACAAATGCGTTTATTTGTATTATATTTATGCCGTAACGTCATTATTGTATATTTTTCTTAGGCGGTAGCAAGTGAAAGTATTATTAAAGGACATAGCAATAATACAAATGGGTTACTCGTTCCGGTCACGGATTCAATCAATGGATTCGGGCGCAGTTGCCGTTATTCAGATGAAAGATCTGACGGATGAAAATACCGTTACTTGTAAAAACTTAACGCCGACCGACATCATCAAATTCAATGATAGTCACTATGTAAAAAAAGGCGATTTGATTTTTCGATCGCGCGGGCTATCCGCTACATCTGCAATTGTTGCAGATGATCCGGGTAATGCTGTGGTGTCGTCGCCGCTTTTAAAGGTTAGGCTGACCAATCCGGGCGTTATGCCCGAATATCTCAATTGGTTTATCAGCCAGTTACCAGCACAGGTTTTTCTGGCAAGTCGTGCCGGTGGTACAACACAAAAAATGATCAATAAGGAAGCATTGGAAGCGCTTGAAGTTTTAGTGCCGCCGCTGGAAAAGCAAAAGGCTATTGTCGCCCTGGCCGCTCTGGCAGAAGAAGAGCAGCGTATCATCAAGCAACTTGCTCTAAAGCGTAAACAGTATATTTCAGCCACTTTAATTCGTGAAGCACAGGAGACTAAATAGATGAATGGAAAAATCGATCAGAAAGACATCAATAATGCGGCATGGGCTGCCTGCGACACTTTCCGTGGTGTTGTTGATCCCGCGCAATACAAAGATTACATTCTGGTGATGCTGTTTGTTAAATACATATCAGACACATGGAAAGATCATTACGAACAATACCGCATACAGTATGGCGATGACGATGCCCGCATCCGCCGTAAATTGGAACGCGAGCGCTTTGTTCTGCCCTATGCCGAATTAAAAGATCATGAAACCGGAAAAGTGACTGACCGGTTCCTTGCCGATTTTTACAACCTGTATGAACGGCGCGCGGCGGCAAACATTGGCGAGCTGATCAACATCACGTTTGACGCTATTGAAGAAGCGAATAAAGCAAAATTGGAAGGTGTTTTCCGCAATATTGATTTCAACAGTGAAGCCAATCTCGGCAGGACCAAAGACAGAAACCGCCGCCTGAAAAACCTGTTGGAGGATTTCAACAAACCGCAACTGGACATGAGCCCTGGCATGGTTTCCGAAGACGTCATCGGTAATACCTACATTTATCTTATCGAACGCTTTGCCACAGACGCCGGTAAAAAAGCCGGAGAATTTTACACGCCGCATAAAGTATCTGAATTGGTGGCAAAACTCGCCAGACCCAAGCCCGGCAATCGGATTTGTGATCCGGCCTGCGGTTCCGGCGGGTTGCTCATCGAGGCTGCGCTGGAAGTAGGTGATAAAAACTTTGCCCTCTTCGGTATGGAATCCAACGGCAGCACTTGGGCGCTTGCCCGGATGAACATGTTTTTGCACGGCGCGGATAGCGCGCGCATTGAATGGTGCGACACGCTGGTGAGTCCCGCGCTGGTGGAAAAAGACCGCTTAATGAAATTTGATATTGTTGTCGCCAATCCGCCATTTTCTCTGGACAAATGGGGCGCGGAAGAAGCCGAAAGCGACCGTTACAACCGCTTCTGGCGCGGTGTTCCGCCCAAGAGTAAAGGCGATTGGGCATTTATCAGCCACATGGTGGAAGCCGCGCTGGAAAAAGAAGGGCGCGTGGCTGTTGTTGTTCCTCATGGCGTGTTGTTTCGTGGCGCAGCCGAAGGCCGGATTCGTCAGAAGATGATTGAAGAAAATCTACTGGATGCTGTTGTTGGCTTGCCGGGTAATCTCTTCCCGACCACCTCAATTCCGGTTGCGATATTGATCTTTGACCGCAGCCGTGAAAAAGGCGGCAAAAACCACAATCGTAAAGATGTCATTTTCATTGATGCCAGCCGCGACTATCTGCCGGGTAAAAATCAAAACGCCTTATCCGATGACCATATCCAAAAGATCATTAAGACGGTCAAAGCGAGAAAGCCCATAGAAAAATATGCGCATGTAGCGGCCTTTGATGAGATTAAAGAAAACGATTTCAACCTCAACATCCCCCGCTACGTCGATACCTTTGAAGAAGAAACCGAAATTGACATTGACGCCGTGCAGTTGGAGATCGATCAACTGGAAAAAGAACTGGCAGAAGTGAGGGCAAAGATGGCCGAAATGCTCAAGACCATTGAGCGGTAAGGACTCGGAGCAACTGACAAGGAATACTTGTCAGTTCGATTTAGAGAAAAGCAGTTGTAAAGAGATTCTTTACAACTGCCACAGGCAGGAAATGACAAGGCTTCAATAAAAGGTCTTGATGGAAGGGGAAGCGATGACTGCAAAAAAAGGATTAGTAAGGCCAGAGGAATCCCGGCTTGTTGTTTTTCAAGAAAAAGCCATTCGCCGGAGCTGGCATAACGATGAATGGTGGTTTTCGGTGATTGATGTCTGCAACGTGCTTACGGACAGCGCTGATTCAGGAGCTTACTGGAGAAAATTAAAACAAAGGTTAAAGGAAGAAGGAAGTGAAGTCGTGACATTTTGTCACGGGTTGAAACTGCCTGCCCCGGATGGAAAGCAACGTGAAACCGATTGTGCCAACACGGAAGGACTTTCCCGCATTATCCAGTCCATTCCCTCACCGAAGGCCGAGCCTTTCAAACGCTGGCTGGCGAAGGTCGGTTATGAGCGCGTGCAGGAAATCGAAGACCCGGAACTGGCTACCAAGAGAACCAAAGCACTTTATCGTGCCAAAGGTTATTCCGACGATTGGATTGAAAAGCGGATGCGTGGGATTGCGATTCGTGCCGAACTCACCGACGAATGGAAAAATCGAAAAGTCGGACAGGAAAGAGAATACGCGATTCTGACTGCTGAAATTTCCAAAGCCACCTTTGGTCTTACCCCATCGGAATATAAAGAACTCAAAGGGCTGGAGCGCGAAAATCTGCGGGATCACATGAACGATCTTGAACTCATCTTTTCCATGCTGGGCGAGGCCGCCACAACGGAGATCACCAAGACGCAGGATGCGAAGGGTTTTGATGAAAACCGCACCGCCGCCAGAAAAGGCGGCAGGATTGCCGGAGACGCCCGTGAAGAGCTGGAGAAAGAAACGAAAAAAATGGTCATATCCAAAGAAAATTATCTGGACTCTCCGGAGAAAAGAAAACGTTTGGAGAAAAAATGATGAAGATTGCTTTGCATAAAAAGTTCTATGCCTGTGAGCAGACTGCATGCCGCCGGAAGTACAAGGAAGCCATCGGGCAAGAAGAATCCATCAAGCAGCTTGAAGAGACTGCGAAGAAGTTTGCGAGTGAAACTGATGAAACGTAAAAAAATCTCCGATATCTGTGATGTTGTGGGTGGTTTTGCTTTCCCAAGTAATTCCATGAAATGCGATAAAGGCAGATACCAAATTATCAAAATGAGTAATCTTTATCAGGGTAACTTTGATCTTAACAGAAATCCCTCATTTATAGATGAGATTGAGCCTCGTCATAAGCAGTATCTTTTGCAAGAAGGAGATGTTTTGATGACACTCACAGGTACAATCGGTAAAAAGGATTATGGTTTTTCCGTACAAATTTTAAAACAAAAAAACCTTTTATTGAATCAGCGCGTTTGTCTACTAAGGCCAAAAGCTGAAAAAGTAAATGGTTATTACTTGCTTCAATTATTAAGATCGAAAAACTTCTTGGCACAATTTTTTGAATCTTCAATTGGAGGCACAGGAAATCAATCTAATGTAAGCATAACTCTATTAAAAGATATGGTTGTTGAACTGCCGGAAATTGAAACACAAACCGCCATTGCCGATATGCTCTTAACTTGGGACCAATCAATCGAAAAGACCGAGCGGTTGATTGCAGCCAAAGAGATACGTTTGTTTGCCTTGTATCAAAAATGTTTTCAACCAGGCACATCAATTAATGCTTATTGGAAGTTGAAAAAACTATCGACGTATTTGATATCGCGTAATGAAAAAGCAATACCTACAGAAGATGTGCCCTTGTACTCACTTACAATTGAAAATGGAGTAACTGCGAAAACAGATCGGTACAACCGCGACTTTTTGGTCAAGGATACCGATTCAAAGGCTTACAAAGTTGTTTGTCCTGGTGACATTGTTTTCAACCCGGCAAATCTCCGTTGGGGTGCAATTGCGCGCTCAGCAGTCGAACACAAGGTTGTTATTTCGCCGATCTATGAAGTACTTGAAATCAGAAAAGACATTGTTGATCCAGAATTGCTTTCCCACGCCATCACTTGCCCTAGACAGATAGGAATCTATGCAACAAAAACTGAAGGCACTTTAATTGAGCGGATGGCCGTTAAGTTAGATGTTTTTCTGCTTATAGAAATCCTTTTACCGGAATCTCTTGATGCGCAAAGAAAAATCGGGATGCTTTTGCGTGCTGCTAGAGAAGAAATCGATCTTCTAAAAAAACAACTGGAATCCTACCGCCAACAAAAACGTGGACTCATGCAAAAATTACTAACAGGCCAATGGCGGGTAAAAATAAATCCGGAGGTGGTTAAATGAGTAATCCGAAATCTTGGGATGAATATGAGATAAAGGCACGTTATATACCTTGTTTTGTTACTGCCGTACCTCTTGTTCATTTTTTAATACAGTTACTTGGTTCCACATTTTGGGAAACAATTGCAAATGATATGGGATGGCTGTTGATAACAAACGCTGGCCTTTCGATAATAGTTACTCTTGCAATAATTCAATTACAATGTGGAATAGCTAAGCATTGGATTGAAGAAAGTGTGTTCGGAAAAGGTGGCATAAACTTTCCGACCACCAATAGCCTATTATTCCAAGATAAGGTTATGTCGCGTAGCATAAAAAAGACAATTAGAGAAAAAATTATTAAGGACTTTCGTTTCGCACTTATGGACGAAGTTAAAGAATCTCAAGACATATTGGAGGCAAAAAAAATAATTAGAGAGGCCGTTAGTTTTATTCGTGTTTATGTAGGAAAAGGCAAAATGACCCACAAATATAATATCAGATATGGTTTTATAAGGAATTTAATGGGTGGTACAGTGTGGGCTTTCTTGGGCAGTATTGGTAGTGGTGTAATTTATGGTTTGCAAAAGAGATGGGAACCAATGGCTCTTTTCATTTTATGCGCACTCATTTTTTTTGCTATCCTCATTTTTAAAAAACAAATTTTGTCGAAATATGCGCAACACTATGCAGAAATACTTTTAAGTGAATACATAACCATGAAAGGAGATTTAAAGTGAGTGATTCAATAATTACCTTCTTCCCTGTCAGTAACGGTGGAATGACGCTTTTACGCCTTAATGATTTTTGGAACACGACAATCTTGATAGACATAAATATTAGAGACGCAGTATCTTCAGAGGAAAATATTTGTGATGTTGCTCAAGAATTGAATGACCGGCTGAAAGTTGATTCAGACAAGCGGCCTTATGTGGATGCGTTTATTTTAACACATCACCATGATGATCACATTCTAGGGCTTAGAGAATATTTTCACTTAGGGCCGGTCAGTGATTATAAGGAAACTAAGAATGGTAGTATTCCTAAAGTAATAATTCGCGAATTATGGTGTACGTCAAGATTCTGGAAACAGGCTTCAGAAAATTATACATTATCCGATGACGCCAAAGCTTTTAATAAGGAGATGAAGAGACGTGTCAAATTATTTAAGGATGCCAAGATAATCCAGCAAGATGGTGATCGGGCAATTATTATTGGTAAAGATCCTAATGGAGAAACTGATGGACTTGACATGATTGTACGGGAGGTTGGTACGACATTTTCAAAAATTAACGAACGCAATATTTCGGCAAAGGTTGAGGGGATTATTTTGGGTCCATTAGAACAACAGAATGATGAGCCTGATGAAGATTTTGAAGATAAAAATAGACAAAGTATAATCATGCAACTGAATGTAAAAGAAACCTCATACATTCATCAAATATTGATGACCGGAGACGCTGAGTGTTTGGTTTGGGAAAAACTTTGGAAATTATATCAAACATCAGATCATTTAATGTATGACCTATTATTGACACCACACCATTGTTCTTGGCACTCTTTATCATATGATAGTCAATCTGATGATGAAAATCCCCAGATTTGTAAGGATGCAAAAAGCGCATTGAGTCAGAAGAAAGCCGGAGCGCGTATCATTGCACAATGCAAACCAATAAAAGACGATGATGACGATCCTCCCAGTAAAGCGGCTAAAGATGAATATCTCACTTTAGTGTCGGATGACTGCTTTTATTGTACCGATGAATATCCAGATGAGAAAAGTCCAGAGCCAATAGAATTTAATTTAACGAGCGCTGGACCTCAGAAAAAAGGTTTAAAGGAAAAATCAAAAATATCTATCGCGGCAATAGCATCGACTAAGGAATCGTACCCACATGGCTGATAATTTATGGATTGACAAAGCCCATAAATACATAAAGGAACACAGAGCTTTCACAAATGTTTCTGATGTATATCGAGAGCAAAATAATTCATTTATAATAAATGCAGATTTATTAGTGGGCCTTCCTGCACGTTATCTTGAAATTGGCATTACGGAAAGTGGAGTCAAATCAATAGAACGAATATCTTTAATTTTTGACGAAGAATTTCCATTGAAGGCACCAAAAATTATCTTACGTGATGATTTTCCTCGTTCTTTCCCTCATATCAATCCAAGTTTGGATAAAGTAATACCCTGCATATATGAAGGTGATTTATCAGAACTGCTTCAACAATCTGCTTGGTTAAACGGACTTCTGAATCAGCTAGTAGATTGGATGGAAAAAGCGGCATCTGGTTCTTTAATGAATTATAAACAGGGTTGGGAACCAATGCGTAATGATAAATTAGATGGATTTATTATATATGACAAAGATGTAACGCTGGAGTTTATAAAAGATAATCATATAGGCTCAAATGAAATATATTATGAGCAACGTAAAGGTATTATACTTACAAATGAATTATGTAATTATAATGCAAGAATTAAGAGCACCGTTTTCATCTGTCGTTCCCGCAATGTTCGAACAATAGACAAGTATTGTCCAAATAAAATTAAGACTATTGCGGATCTTTATCAATATGCACAGGATATTGGAATTGACGATTTAAAAGACAAAGTTGAAAAATATGATTTGGAACATATTAACGAAGATAAGCTATTCATTCTCTTGGCAATAAAACGGCCTATCAAGCTTATTAGATCTAATAGCGATATTGAATTACTGAATTTTATTGTTTATAAGGCATCACCACGTAAAGGGAAAAAACGTGTGCTGCCGAACTGTAAGGTTGGGATGCTTGAGCACATAAATAAAGCAACACCCGCATTATTAAAACAATTATCGGGAACAAAACAAAACCTTGACCAGCAAAAGGACATCGCTTTGCTTGGCTGCGGCAGTTTAGGCTCAAAAATTGGTCTTCATCTCGCCCGAAGTGGTAATGGGCCATTCATGTGTATTGATCCTGATTTGTTTTTGCCACATAATAATGCGCGTCATGGTTTTAGTATTCCCTATGCAATAAATAAAGCAGATCTTTTACATCTCGCAATATCGTTAATTTCAAGTACCCCGGCAAAAACACATAAATTGTCAGGCACATATGCAGATTACTCAAAATGCCGGGCAATCCTAGATTCAACTGCCTCACTTAGTGTCAGGTCATTTTTAATGGGCAATAGAGATCTGCCACCGATCATATCATGTATGTTATTTGGCAATGGTGCTCTTGGTGTAACGCTTGTTGAGGGTCAAGATAGAATAACAACGCTGAGTGATTTATGGGCGTATTTATATTTATGTACAATGGAAATAGATTGGTTACAAAGCATTCTATTCTCTGAGCAGCATTCTGCAATAATGATTGGTCAATCATGCAGCTCATTTACAGTAATCATGAGTGATGCTAACCTCTCGCTGTATGCATCTACAATGGCGCTACGAATTCAGCAAGTGATGGAAGAAGGATTTCCGCCTTCAGGTGAAATTATGCTTAGCAAAGTCAGCGACCAATATAGCTTATCATCAGAAATAATAAACATTTCTAAATATCATGAGATACCTGCAATTATACCGAAGCATTGGCGTTTACGTGTTTCATCTGATGTTATTAAAAAGATGGAAATACAGGCTATGGCCGCTGGTGAAAGCGAAACTGGCGGCTGTCTTATAGGTTCGATATTTCTAAACGCAAATTTAATTGTTGTTACAGACATTTTGCCACCACCACCCGATAGCCAATGTTCACCATTAATATTTATTTTAGGTACGGTTGGTTTAGAAGAGAAAATAAAATCTATTGAGCGTAAGACGCATGGGAAAGTAACTTATTTAGGAACTTGGCACAGCCATCCGCATGGTGGTTCAGCTTCGGATACCGATAAAAAAACTGCAATAAAATTGTTATTTGTCAGAGATTATGAACCAACAGTTTGTTTGATTTGGACACCAAACGAATTAATACAAATATGAAATATCTTTAACTATGACTCTAAAAAAGGTTTTATATGAATGGTTTTAAATTTAACGAAAAATATCTATCGCAAATCCCTGCGCTGCAAGTGCTAATCAATCTCGGTTATGAATATCTACCACCGGAAAAAGTATCTGCCGAGCGTCAGGGGAAAACCGGCAATGTTATAATGGAAGGCATTCTGCGCAGCCAGCTCAAGCAACTCAACCGCATCAACTACAAAGGCCGTGAGTATCTCTTCAGTGAGGAAAATATTCAAACGGCCATCCAGACGTTAAAAAATGTCAAGTATGATGGCCTGCTTAGAACCAATGAGGCGGTTTACGACCTAATCACACTGGGCAAATCGCTGGAACAATCCATTGAAGGCGATTCCAAAAGTTTTACGCTGAACTACATCGATTGGAAAAACTGGCGTCGCAATGTTTTCCATGTAGCGGCGGAATTCAAAGTGGGGCGTTCCCGCAGCGCGGAAACAGCGCGTCCTGATATTGTGTTGTTTGTTAACGGTATTCCGCTCGCGGTAATTGAATGCAAGGCTCCCAATGTTGAGATTGAGCAGGCCATCTCTCAATCCATTAGAAATCAAAGCGATGATTATATCCCCCGTCTGTTTTCCTACACGCAGTTGGTTATGGGAGTTAATAAAAACACGGCTCAGTATGCGACTGTGGGAACTTCGGCCAGATTCTGGAGTGTGTGGAAAGAATTGCGGGATTCGGAAAAGGATATTGCCGCTTGTGTCGAAAATAATCTTTCTGTGGCAACAAAAGATCAACTCTTCCGCGGCGAATTTGCTATTACCCGTGCTTTTTTTGATGGTCTTGAATCAGAAGACAAACGTCTTGTGACCGAGCAGGACAAGGCACTATACAGCTTGTGCCGCCCGGAACGTCTGCTGGAGTTGGCTTTCAAGTTTACGGTGTTTGATGGTGGTGTCAAAAAGATTGCGCACTATCAGCAGTATTTTGTCGTAAAATCAACGCTAGAACGTATCAAACAATCAGATGGGGAAGGAAGGCGGCAGGGCGGCATTGTCTGGCATACGCAAGGGTCGGGCAAATCATTGTCAATGGTGATGTTGACACGCAATCTGGCGCTTGATCCTGATGTGCCTAATCCGCGCATTGTGCTGGTGACTGATCGTGACGATCTGGACAAACAATTGGGCAATACCTTTGCCGCCTGCGGCCTTGATCCGAATCGCGCCACATCCGGGCGTCATTTGCTGGAACTGGTGGCGGAACAAAAAGCAAGCATTGTTACCACGCTGATTCATAAGTTTGACAAGGCGTTAAACCAAAAAAAATATCAGGACGATTCACGGGATATTTTCATGCTCATTGATGAAAGCCATCGGACTAATTTCGGCTCATTTTCGGCGCGGATGCGGCAGATGTTTCCAAATGCCTGCTATCTGGGTTTCACCGGCACACCACTTCTAAAAAAAGAGAAAAACAACTTCATTAAATTCGGCGGGCTGATTGAACCGCATTATTCCATTCATCAGGCGGTGGAAGACGGGTCAGTGGTTCCGTTGCTTTACGAAGGCCGTTATGTGGAAATGGAACAGAATAAAGAGGCTATCGACCGTTGGTTCGAGCGGCATACAGAGGGACTGACCAAAGAGCAAAAGGCCGATCTGAAGAGGAAATATGCCCGCGCCGAAATGCTCAATAAAGCCGATCAGGTCATTTACATGCGCGCTTTTGATATCAGTGAGCATTACCGTGCTACCTGGCAGGGAACCGGTTTCAAGGCGCAACTTGTCGCGCCCGGCAAGGCCGCCGCATTAAAGTATCATGAACATCTTATGAACATAGGTTTTGTCAGTTCGGAAGTAGTTATCTCCGCGCCGGATATGCGCGAGGGTTATGAAGAGACGGATGAAGAGCCCACGGATGAAGTAGTCAAGTTCTGGCAGAAAATGATGAAACGCTACGGCAGCGAAGAGGAATACAATAAACAGATTATCAATCAATTCAAAAACGGATCGGAACCGGAAATATTAATTGTAGTCAGCAAGCTGCTGACCGGATTTGACGCGCCGCGCAATATTGCCATCTATCTATGCAAAGAGCTGAAGGAACATTCCCTGTTGCAGGCTATTGCTCGCGTGAACAGGGTGTATGAAAGCAAAGAATATGGCTATGTTGTTGACTACGTAGGGCTGTTGGGTGAGCTGGACAAGGCTTTGACGATGTATAGCGCCTTCGAAGGTTTTGATGAAGAAGATCTGACCGGCGCGCTGGTGTCGGTCAATGTCGAGGTGGAAAAGTTGCCTCAACGCTATTCCGATCTCTGGGATGTTTTTAAGGAAGTGAAGAATAGTAGCGATGAAGAAGCCTATGAACTGCTGTTGGCGGATGTCGCGCTACGCGAAGATTTTTATCAGAGACTTGCGGAATACAGCAAAACTCTGGGCATCGCGCTCTCGACGGAAGCGTTCATCATGAGGATTGAAGATGGGCGACTGAATCGTTACAAATCTGATCTGAGGCGTTTTCAAAAACTGAAATCTTCCGTGAAATTGAGATACGCGGAAGCTATTGATTATCGTGATTACGAACCGAAGATTAAAAAACTTCTGGATACGCATATTCAGGCCAATGAAGTCATACAATTGAATGAGCCGGTGAATATCTTTGACACTAATATGTTCACGATGGTTAAAGAAGAACAGGGTGTCTATGGTAAAACAACCGCTGCCAAAGCGGATACGATTGCTTTTGCGACTAAAAAGGTTATTACGGAAAAGATGGCCGAAGACCCGGCCTTCTATGCGAAATTCTCTAAACTTATTCAACAGGCTATTGAGGACTTCCGCGCAAAGCGTCTGTCTGATTTGGAATACCTCAATAAGGCGATGGAAATACGCAATAAAGTTATTACACGGCATCATGACGATATACCTGATATTCTGGCGGGTAAAGAGGATGCAATGGCTTACTATGGTATTCTGAAGCCTTTCTTTGAGCAACAGAAAATATCGCGAGAAATCTGTGAAACAGTTTCCGCCGATACTGCTTTGGCTATTCAGGAGATTTTGGAGCGCCACGGGAAAGTTCAGTTCTGGGACGATGAGGATGCACAAAAAAGGGTTATAAATGACATTGACGATTATCTCATCGATGAAGTCAAAAGCAAAAAGGGCATAGCCATCAGTTTTGAACAAATGGATGAAATCATCGAGCGAACGATGAAAGTGGCGGAAAGTAGGAGCCGTAAATGAGATTGTCTCGCGGCGTTGTCTCATATGGCAGAGAAAAAATCGAATTCGGTTTCTGCCATGTTGATCGGAAAACATTGGAAATAGCCGTTCACCCCAATCAGTCCGTTGTTGTTAAAGTGCCGCTGGGGGTGGCACCGGATGAAGTGCAAAGAAGAGTAACCAAACGTGCAAGATGGATCATCAAGCAACGTAATTTTTTCCGGCAATTTGATCCGCGAACACCCGCACGTTGCTATGTCGGCGGCGAAACGCATCTTTACCTTGGAAAGCGTTATCGCCTCAAGATCAGTAGAGGGTGTCAGGATGAAATTAAATTGTTGAAGGGTTATTTTGAAATTCAGATTAAAGGACGCATCTCTTCGGAAAAGATCAAATGTTTGATTGATTGGTGGTATGCCAAAAAGGCCACAGGCAAATTCAGAGAGCGTCTTGACCATTGCTGGCCTTACTTCAAGAAACTTTCATTGCCTCAACCAAAGCTGCAAATCAAGAGGTTGAAGAAGCGCTGGGGCAGCTTATCCGCCAGGGGAATGCTTGCCTTGAACACTGATTTAATTCGCGCACAAAGAGATTGTATTGATTATGTTGTTGTTCACGAGTTGTGCCATCTGCAATACAAAGATCATGGGCCAAAATTTTATAAATTGCTGGGAAAAATAATGCCCGATTGGGAAAAGCGAAAACGCAGACTTGAATTAACTCTAGCATAACTGGAACAATAATTATACAAAAACTACAATATTTATTGCTATATTTTGTTTCCAATTATTAAACAATAGTTTCAAAATTATTATGAGATGGTTTTCGCCGGACATAACACTTGATTCAAAAAATTATCACCCATTTTATATCTTGCCATCCCTCCTTCAAGACAACAACGCCCTAACTGGCGCGCATATAGAACACCACGCCCACGCGTTCGATATGCTCCCGCAGTTTTGCGTGATCCAGATCATTAAAAACCGACAGGTCAATGGTGTAGGGCACGGATCAGAAGTTGGTGGCGTACCTTTTTAGCCGGTTCCCACTCGGCGTATGCTGGAAATTAGTAGATGTCTGCTATTGTGTCTTTTGATGTAATAATCACTTCGCCAACGCTGAATAATCAAGCCATTTATATTTGTAATAGGATTTATTGCAATCTAAGGAATGAAAGACGTTGAAGCCATCGATGAAAAACGAGACACGGTTCATTTTCGATTCTCCAAATATAAAAAAACCCGCGTCCACCAGGATCGCGGGGCCAATGCGGCACTAGACCACAAAGGGATGATGTGTTTACATCATACATTTCAAGATTTTTGTCAAGATAATTTTTAGATAATTTTTAGTCACTAATCCCACTACGCTTCGCTTCGGGGATAGTTCGACTTACAAATTCCAATGCGTTTCGCTTTTGTAATTTGAGTCTCACTAATAATTGCATGCCCTTCTGGCGTTCAAATACGGGCTTAGGCATAATCACTTTATTTTCATCTGTGACAATAAATGTTTCTCTGGCGAATTTATCCCCCATGTTGATTTTGACTGAATATTCAACATTCCTTTGCAATGGAAGAGGGCCTTCTACCCGAGGAAACTCTTCGAATTTCTGGCCATATTTTATCTGTTTCAGTCTCGGATATTTCCTGTCTTTTACCGCAGTTGTCAGGTCGTGAGCAAGCACCCACATTGTCTTTGCATAATTTTTCCCATCAGTTGGTTTGCGGGCAGTCACCTCCGTCACCAATACAAAGTCAATCTCACGCTCTTCTTCCAGCACAAAAATTAATTCATTGTCTATCATTACCACATCAACAGGAACCGGACCAATACAGGAATAAGAACACATACAAAAAATAAGCAGAAGCATTGTTATTGTGAAATATTTTGCTGTTTTCATCTTACCCCTTTTCTACTTTAAAATCACCAGCGGGAAATCCATCCCCCGTGAATCAACCACGGGATATTGAGCTTCCTGTTTATATTTTTTTGTAATCTCCGGCAAGTTCTCTTCTACATAGCCCATTAGCTTTCTTACTGTCACCGCCTCGCCGTTGCCTGCCGCTTTGCCGCCGAGTCCCTGCAGGAGCGTATAAGTGAAAACACCGTGACCCAGATCTTTTACCTCCGCCGCGAACTGGTCTTTAGTGGATGCCGCCACGATATGCACGCCGGTGGAGCGGGAAAGTTGCGAGAGAGCCTTGCGATCTTCAAAGCCCCGGAAGGCAATCAGCACTGCTCCTGCTTTGCAGGCGTCAATGAGCAGCAGAATCTTTTGCGCCTTGATGTTTTTGATATATCCGGAGAGTTCATCGGAGGAAATGCCTTTGGTCTTTACATCCTCTTCTCTTTCCGGATAGGTCAGTTCATGAGGGATGAAATACCATTTGTCATTGATGTTCTCGCCATGTCCCGCCAGATAGATTAATACCGCGTCCTGCGGATTGATGTTCTGCATCTGGCTTAATTTGGAGACGATATTTTGTTTTGTTGCCTGTTCATTGTAGATTGCCGTGACATCTAAATTTTTAAACAATCCCTTGCCCTGCCCTTTGAAAAAATCGGCGATACCTCGCGCGTCCGGCTCGGCATAGTTCAGATTCAGCGCGGGATTCTTATAGTTGTTAATCCCGACAGCAAAGACATACAAAGAGACTTCTTTAGAAGGTGCAGTTAGGTTGACGACAAGCTCATACGGATTTGATTCCGTCCTGTCTTTGCTGAAGCCTACCGCCCTAAAGGTGTTGACGCCGTCAACAAGGGTGACGTTATAGTCTTTGAAAATCTCACCAGCTTTGCTCACCAGCTTTACCCCTCGCTGGTCTTCACCGATAGCCTTGCCATTGTGATACAGCCGTATTGCGTCAATCCCACCGCCGGTATCTTTGGCCGCAACCGAGACGGTGAGCGTATCCTGGCTTACCTCCTTGCCGGGGGCGGGAGATGTGATCCTAACATCAGGCGGCGTGAGAATGCCCTTGCGAATGTCGGCAACAGCATCTACCTTTTTGCCCTGCAATACAGATGCTACATAAACAGGATTGAAAAACTTTTCATAGAAATTATCGATGGAATAGACCTGATTGCCAACACGGATATTCAAGTGCTTTGCGCCACCCGGCGAGGCGTTGAAATAGCCTTCCGGCGTGATTACAATCCATTCCCCGTCTTTAAAGTTTATGAACTGTGCAATCTCTTTGCCGGTGGCGATATCCCAAAAGCGGGAGGTGCCATCTTTGCTTGCGGACACGACATGTTTTCCATCGGGAGAAAATGAAACTTGGGTCACCCAATCAGTATGTCCTTTAAATGTTCTGATTTCTTTGCCGCTAGAAGTATTCCAAAGTTTTATGCTACCATCCCAATAGCCGGATAATGCTAATTCTCCGTTGGCTGAAATGGCTATTGAGTCAACTACGCCAGCATTCCCCTTAAATGTCTTGATTTCCTTGCCGGTGGATACGTTCCACAGCTTCATCGTTTGATCATAGCTTCCGGATAACAGGTGCTTTCCGTCTGGTGTGAAGGTTAAAGAACTAATAATGTGGGCATGTCCGGAAAATATTTTGATCTGTTTCCCCGTGTTGATGTCCCACTGTATGATGGAGAACTCTTCCGCAGGGTTATTATTAGATGACCTCAATGAACCGGCCATTGTCTTCCCGTCGGGAGAAAATTCAAAAGTATTTAGAGAGAGTTTATTCGGCAATGAACTGATCTCTTTAAATTCTTTAGTATCCACTACTGAAAATTTATCAATCTGACTATTCCACACGAGGCAAAATTTACCGTCTGCTGAAAAAGTACTAATATAGGGCCATTCTAATTTAGACGGACGCCGTATTATCTCCCGATCCGTCTTGGTATCTATAATTACATCCATAGGGTTTTGATTTTTAGCTTCAATAATTCTCATGTATCGCATGCCACTACTATGTAGATCATACACATCTTTAATTTCAGTCTTAACGGTATTAGCACCCGACATTAAACTGTATTCAAGAAGCTTCTTGTAATAAGCAATTTTTAATTTGTCCCCACCGGATGAAAAATAAACAATATTCACACTTTCAACATCTCCTCCGAATGTCTTGAGCTTGCCCGTCGAAGAACCATATAATTTTACCTCATATTCGGATTTATGACGAAGGGCGTCGTTTGTTAGAGAATCAATATCCCATAGTGCTATTGACTTACTAACGCTAATAGCCACATAACGTCCATCGGGAGTAAATTTTACTCCACTCAGCGGACCACTCTTAAAAGTAGTGATGCGTTGGCCTGTGAAAACATCCCAGATTCCTATCGCAAAGCGTTCCGCAGAGAGCAATATCTTTCCATCCGGCGAAAAGGCGATGGATGTAACTTCATCATTAGCCTGAAAGGTTCTTGGCTCGTTCCCCTTAAAGATATCCCACAGCTTTATCGTTTTATCATGGCTTCCAGAAGCTACGTATCTGCCGTCCGGCGAAAAAACAACGGACATAACTCCCTGTGTGTGTCCGGAAAACCTCTTGATTTCTGCACCCTTTTTAATATCCCACACCCGAACGGTAGTGTCCGTACTATTATCAACAAGCACCGAACCACTGCCAGAAGCAATATACTTTCCATCAGGAGAAAAAGCGATGGATTCTATGTAATCCTTGTGGCCTTTAAATTCATTTACTATTCTACCGGTTCGCAGTTCATAAATTCTTATGAAGATGAAGGCTTTATCGTCAATGTTACCTGCGGCAGCAACATATTTGCCGTCAGGGGAAAAGGCAACAGAACCAGTCCCGCCGCCATATTTTCCTTTCCCAATAAATATTTTTTTTATGACCAGGCATTTTTCTATATCCCAAATCAGTATATTGTTTTCAAACCCACCGGAGACTGCATATTTACCGTCTGGAGAAATTGCTAACGATTGAATCGATCCTTGATGCCCTTTGAATGTCCTGATCTCCCTGCCGGTTGACACATCCCATAATTTGAGTGTCTTATCATCACTGCCGGAAAGTATATATTTACCATCCGGTGAAAAAGTGAAAGTTGAGATGTCGCCGGAATGCCCCATCTGCACAAATATCTCCGCACCCTGCGAACTTCCTGCCGGGGCAAGCTTATCGGCAGCAAAAGCGGAACTCAGCAACACGGTAAGCACAAATACCGCCGTCACAATCTTCATCACATAACCTGCTTTATAATCATGATTCATTCTTTTTCACCTCTCAGAAATTCTCCCTACTTCGCGTTACCTTTTCACCGCCACGGGAAAATCAGCAATGGTCTGCGGCTTTGTGGTTGTGGGGGTTTGCTGGCCACGGGTTAATTCTTTCACTTTTTCCGAAATATACAAATCAAGCATGTTGATGGTTATCTTACCCTTGCCGGTATAATCGGCCTTGCCGCTTAGCCCCTCTACCAGCGCTTTGGTAAAAGCTCCGTTTCCCCATGATACATCTTCCAAAGAATACTGCTTGCCTGTGGAAGAGGCAAAAACGACCACCCCATTTTCCGCGCTGGCCAGTTCATTGACCATACCTGTGATGTCCGTCTGCGCGCGCCTGCTGCCCATTACATTGCCGGAATGGCAGGTATCCATAAAGAAAAGCGCCTTGCCGGCAAGGGAGTTGAGCGTGTTTTTGATATCGGAAAAAACAACTCCTGTCCTTTTGAGTTTTTCGGTATCCACATTTGCCGGCAGGAAATAATAATTACCCGTCTGGTCATTAGTGCCATGGCCGGCCATGAAAACCATGGCCACATCTTTGGCGGTTGTTTCCTTCTGTATCCAGTCAAGCCCGTCCATAACTTCATCGCGTGTGGCCTGGGCGTCAGTTAGCAGCCGAACCTTAACATCACGGTAGAGCCCTCCCTTTTGCTTTTCCAGCGCCTGGGCAAAGTCTCTGGCGTCCTTGGCGGCAAACTGCAAGGTCAGGTTTTTATCCTGATACAGACTCACGCCGATAGCAAGAATATAGAGATTGGGCTTGACGACAAATTCTTCTGCCTTTTCCGTTTTACCGCGGTAAAGAATCCGCACCGTGGCAGGTTCGCTTGCGGCAAACCGATTTTCGGCAATCAGGCTTATTTCACAGTCGCGCTCCGGGATAGTAATCTTCAATGTTTCTTCCTGCGTACTTTTGCCAACTACCTTCAACCCGCGCTCCTGGCGCGCCGGCCTGCCGTCGATCAGCGCTCTAATGCCGGTAACCGGCTCTGCACTTGAGCTGCGCACCGTATAGGCGATGGTTATTTCCGGCTGTGTCAATATTTCTGAATCACGAGGGGACAGGATGGTTACTACCGGCGGCAGTATTTTTTCCAGTTGTGCCTTTTGCGTTTTTCTGCCGGCTTCTTCATTGGCAATCCGTATTGCATCGCCTTCATTACCAGTTTCTAGCAACCTGGCAATTATATCCGGACGATAATATGTACTCCGGAAACGAGACGCTGGGAAAAAATCAGCGGCTTTACTTTTACCTTTATTGATATGCCAGCCGACAAGATCTTCTCCGCCGGGCGATGCGTCATAATAACCACTGGCGCTCCAAATTATCCAGCGCCTCTTATCGCTGTGCGGGAAAAAGGCCAGCAGTTCTTTGCCGTCCTTCAGGCCGTACCAGCGGATCGTGCCGTCGCTAAACGCTGCGGCGCATAGCCTGCCGTCGCGGCTAATGTTGACGCCCCAGGTCACTCCGGGAACAGAGGAACTCCACTTTTCATGACCATCTTGATCGAAATATCTCAGAGAGAAATGTGTCCCCAAAAGAAAGCCGACATTGCCCGGCGCAACGGCAAAACTGAAAGATGTTTCGTACTCAGTTAATTTCAATAACCGGCCGTTGAGCTTGGGTTCTGTCGAATTATTCCAATCGGTGACGTTGAGGCCAGTGGTATCGGGGGGAAAAAGGTCACGGGTATCGCGATCCAAAATCAGTGTGCGTGCCTCCATATCGAATGTGGCAGGCGATTTACCCTGGAGTTCATAGCCAAAACTCATCTTTTTACCGTCCCGGGAAAGCCTGAATCCTTCCCAATTAATTCTGTAGTCGGCAATCTGAGCGCTCTGGAAAAGGACACGGGAATGACTTTTGTCAATCACGCCGAAGGCAGGATCGGCTGCTCCATAGATAATCCCGCCAGCCTTCAGAGGCAGGATGTGCATGATGGTCATAGCTGCGCCTGAGAGTTCCCGGCGCTCGCCTTTACCTGCTGCGTCCCAGACAAAGATTGGGGATTGAATTCCAGTATGATACGTTCCCCCGGCGTAAAGATTATGGCCATCTGCGGAAAAGGCGACAGCGCTCAAAATTCCATTATTTACGCCGCTCGTATCCGCCGAATAAAGGAAGGAAAGGTCTCTGGCGGACAGGACATCCACTTTGGTTGTATCTTGAAAACCAGCCGCCAGAAGTTTGCCATCCGGCGAAAAGGCCAGCGAAAAAGGTTTTTTGCCGCCCGGCGCCTGTTTTTTGGCAAGCAATCTCAGTCCTTTGCCACCCGGTGGGGCATAAAGCCTGATATAGCCGTCGAGAGATGCCGCGGCGATACGGTTTTGCTGGTCAAAGACAATCCCTAAAGAATAATCTCCATAATCCTTATCTTCCCCGATCAAAAGACCATCCTTGGAACGAAAGACGCGAATTCCGTTGCCCCCTAAGCTCGCCGCCAGATAGGTCCCGTCCGGAGAATAGGCCAGATGGTCAACAGCACTCGGCAAGCCATCGATCCTGCGGAAAAGCTCGCCTGTGGCTCGGTTAAAGAGGTAGATGGAAGCCAGACCATCCCAATCCCAGCCTGTCCAGCCCCCGCAGGCCACAGTCTTTCCGTCCGGGGAAATGGCAACCGAAAAAATCTTGCCTTCATTACCTGCACCCACAGGCGGCCTCAAAACGTTTAGCAACCGGCCGGAGGGAAGCTCCCAGACCCGGACACTCTTATCGTCGGAACCTGTCACCAAAAAGCGGTTTGCCGCATCAACGTCGATTCGCCATATCTGTGAAGTATGCATGGCCGTCTCGATTTTCAAAATCGGTTCCTTCGGCGGCTCCGCGCCCTGCGCCACACTCCCGGTTATCAATACCGCCATCACCAACAAGACTTCCAGAAAGCGCAATAAATTTTTAAATTTAAACATATTCCCTCCACTTATTTATCATCAATCGTTAAAGCCTGTCTTTGATCCTGTGACTTGCCGCCCGTCATGCATAACAGTGCAGAAATTGCGTCCCATGCCTTTTTTCGGCACTATCGTTAAATGTTTATCTCGCCTGATTATTCTGTAATCCTTTTCGGGCAATTTTGACAAGAAATCTTCCAGCGGCATTCCCTGTACCGCGCCAGTGCAAACATCGTCAGCCATGCGCTTTGCCTGAATCATATCATAAGCAAAATAACCCGCAAGCACCGCCACGAATAGTATGATTAAATAAATTCCTTTACGGTAGTATCGCATAGAAACTATTTCCTCCCCTTATGGGATTGTGGATCCTCTTCTATAATCATTTTAACGTTTTTCTTTTTTTCAAAAACCTTCATGGAATATTGCCCGGAAGCCTTAAAAGGGCCGGACAATTCTAAAATGATTTCAGCTAGACCAAACGGAATAACCAGTTGATTATCGCGCATAAAGGGTTGACCAAAAATTATAGCATAGAGCCAGTCCGCGGAATGCCCAAGAAAGACGCAGGCCACGACATATTTTTCAAAATCAATATCCGGCGCCGGTTTGGCAAAAGCACGCATCCACAGCTCCGCCCATTGTTCTTGCTTCTCTACCACTTGAATGAATTCTTCTTTTTGATTAGATATTGATCCCTTCCACGTCTTGTTTTGAGGCGAAGCAGGCGGCGCGGTCTCTGCGAGGACAATCACCGGTAAAAATATGAACAGCAGTAACAGAAAAAATATTAAACCTTGATGTTGTTTTCTTTTCATTTATTATCTCCAGGTTTGCGGTTAGGGTTTGCGTTGTTTTTTAGTGGCAATTGTCAAGGTGAAAGAGTTGACCGCAGTAACCAAAGCCTATCTTCTTGCCTCATTAGTCCGCGAAGAGGGTTTCAAAATTTCGGGGATTAATCATGACAATATCCTTGTAGCGTTTGATGATCAGCAGATCTTCATCGCCGGTAACGATATAATCAGCGTTAGCATCGACGGCACAGGCAATGACCATATCATCATTCGGATCTCGACAAATACGCTCAATAGAACCGGTCTGATGCAGTATTTCAGAGGCGGCTTCCGTTACGATGGTTGTGATTTCGGAAAGGTCAGATGATGAAAGTTTAAATTTTTTGGTAAGGATGCCTTGGAATTCACCGATAATATCATCGCAAAGAACAAGATTGAAGCCGTGTTTGCGGGCTCGAAGAAGAAGACCGGAGCAAAGCCCTTCCGTCAGAAAAGCCGCTATCAAAACATTTGTATCAAATACCGCCTTCACGATATTGCCTTAAAAACATCCTCATCCGTAATAAAGCCAGCTTCTTTTGCTTTGGGACTCAGCCGTTTCTTTATACGACGAAATCTGTTTTCCCACAAGAATTCCCCCAGGGATTCCTTCACGATATCGCTTTTATTCCTTCCTGTTTCCTTGGCAAGGAAATCGAGCTCGACGGCCATTTTATCCGGTAGACTAACTGATAGGACACTTCTCATGTTGCACCTCCAATACTACAATACACTACACCTATAAAAGATTCAAGCTGATTATTTAGTGAGCCCCCAGTTTCATAAGCTGAAACTGGGGGCCGAATCAATGAAACTCAGATATTTTAAACGCAGTAAAGAAATATCTGTTAGTTGAATTGATCCCGTAGCCAAAGGCTATCGGGACTATCCCGCACAGCACCCTGAAGGGTAAATGACAAGAAAAATGTTGCGATATAAAAATGGTTTTGATGGGAATAGTCAATCGCCGTAAATCCACGATTGACGAGGCTTAGCGGAAGTTGTCAATTAAATAGAACCGGCCCATTTATTTTCTACAGAATTCACACCTCTAATTATAATGAACTCGTAAAAAGTCCCCACTCTGTCATTCCCGTCGTAGATGACCTTTAGGTTACGCAGGCGGGCGGAGGGCCCTTCAGGGTGAATCCATAAAATGCTTAAATCACTGGATTCACTCTGAAGGGGACTCCGCCCGCCTGCGCGGGAATGACAAAATTATTGTTTTTATGTACTTGTGCAAAGCTCTCACCATAAGATTGCTTCTTCGCCTCTTGGCTCATCGAACTATAGGCCGCGTCGTGTGCCCTGCCTTTTAGGGTAGCCCTCACGCGGCCTATCAACTGGTAAGAGCTTGCGTTGTTTTTTAGTGGCAATTGTCAAGGTGAAATATTTTACCACAGTTTTACACGAGCGTCCGGTGTATTAATACGTTAGTCTTCATATTTCATTCATAAACATTTTCTTTATGATTTCACTTCTTATCTCTCTTGTCCTTCTGCGAGCCCAGAATGGTACGTCGACTTGATCTTTATTATAATGTTCAGTGTTGTGACAGCTTTGGCATAAATATATGCAGTCACTTATCTCATGCACATCACCCTTTCCCCAATTCTCATATGAAGTATGATGAGTTATTCCTATAGCAGGTGCTAGTCCGCATTTTCTGCAGAGTTCCTTGTCTCGTTTTTTTACAGCCCTTACTACGTTTCGCCAAATATTTGAGCCATGATATGCTTCATGCACTTCTCGTATAAGATCCCTATATATGTACCCGTGAGAGGTTCCATTCTCGTATAAAGGAGAAATTGAATTGATATAGTCTTTAATGGAGTTCATATTATGCCTTTCAGACCTATCGCAGAAATCAGCCGGAGCTCAGCGATCGGCTGGATTGACTGATTGTGTATCTTTATCATTTACGTTTTGCATACTCAAGGAGGCTGTTTATATAAGATAAACGAATATTTCCAAGTTCTTTATAATATTCCGAGCTCAACTGGCTCTCTGTTATTTTGCTTTCTTCATCGGGTTTTTTGTATTGCTCCCAAGCTGCGTTGAAGCCAATCAACATATCAGCAGGCAAGTAAGCTTCAAAAATGATTTTAGCTTTTTCGTTGGCGATCTCAATTTCTTCACGCCGTTCGCCGAATCTCTGGTAAAAGGGTTCAACGTTTCTTCGGATATGGAATGTTTCATCGACGAAAACAGCCCGAAAATTGGAGGCAGCCTTGTTGAACTCTTGCCGTTGCATAAGTTGAATGGCGTTTTTATGAGTTGCCCGCACTAATTTAATTCCGTTTTTATAAGCAAAGTGAGCCCCCAAGGCAGTGCCACCAAGCCCCGAGAGGGCGGCAGCAATAATTCCTATAACAGTGACACATTCTGCGGACATAATATTGTCTCCTTCCAGTGGATGATTGGTTATGTCGTGATACTGATGATTCTCATGGTTTTTTCATGGGCTGCCGGTTTGTGGGTAGCTTATCATTTTATTTTCACACATAACAATATAATATACTTGGTTGTTATTTCCCGATTTCAAAAATCACATCCACTGTTTGAGTTAGAATAAAAAATGGAAATTTGTCCAGCTACCATCAAATGCGCCTCAAAACTAATTTATCATAATCAATGATTATCAGTTCAAATCTTTATACATGCCAAGTGTTACGTATTTTACCTTACCACGCAATCCCCTGTGATCTTAAAAAATCTTGAGCAGGTATAAGCCCTAATCTGGCGGCAATTTTAAAATCATCAACAAAACGCTTATTGTCAAGCTTTGCATAAGCAATCCCTCTGTTAAAGTAAGCCTCTGCATCCTGTGGATTCAGTTCTATTGCCTTGTTGTAATCTTTAATCGACTGCTGCTGATTGCCAAGCTTTGCATAAGCAGCCCCTCTGTTATTGTATGCACTTGCATTCTGCGGATTCAGTTCTATAGCTTTGTTGTAATCTTTAACCGCCTGCTGCTGATTGCCAAGCTTAGCATAAGTAACCCCTCTGCCAAAGAATGCCCATGCATCCTGCAGATTCAGTTCTATTGCCTTGTTGTAATCCTTAATCGTCTGCTGCATATTACCAAGCTCGGAGTAAGCCTTCCCTCTGTTATAGTATGCCACGGGAAACTGCGGATTCAGTTCTATTGCTTTGTTAAAATCTTTAATCGCTTGCTGAGTATTGGCAAGCATGCCATAAGCAGTACCCCTGTTATAGTATGCCTCTGCATCACTTGGATTCAGCTCTATAGCCTTACTAAATGCTTTTGCCGCGTCGGTGTAGTTGCCCGACATACCTGATTTATAGCCTTTTTCAAACCATTCAGTTGCACTTAAATTATTTATATTTTGCTTATAAGCTTTTGCTGTTTTTTGTTTTGCATCACCCTTTGCTGTCTTTAGTTCTTTAGTCAGTCGCGCATTTTCTTTTAAAAGTTCTTCAGACTTTTTTCTTAATTCCTCTAATTCTTTTACTTTTACACGGTCTTTGCGAAGGCTATCAATGGCTTTGATTACGTCCTGCGGATTGGCCGTAATTTTTGCTTTCAACCAGTATTTTAAATTTTCCGTATTCCATTTTTCGTCAATAAGTTCTGTCTGGACAATGCCCGCTGTCAGAGTAAATATTTGATCTTTTGTCAGCTTAAAGTTTTTCACTTCCGTTGTGCTTTCCAGATAGGTACCCAGCTCCTCCAAAATAAGTCTTTTAACTTCCCGTAAAGCTATCGTGCGGCTGGAGTTTTTGCTGTCTTCATCACTGGCTTGGTAGGTGTATTCTTTAATGAAGGTTTTTGTTTCCGCAAAAGCGGTGGTGGTAAGGAAAATGAAAGATAGGATTAATACTAAAACAAGGCAGGATACATTTTTAATTATTGATCGGATATTCATTGGACAATCCTCCGTGGCTCAATCATTAATAGTTATATCGCTATTGCCACCGAGCGTCATCCATAGATTGATCCTCGATGAAAAATTCATGTCAGCAAGGAGGCAGGCTTTAAACCCGCCTCCTTAACTGACATGACTCAAAAATGATATCAGCTTTAAACTATTTCTTTTTGCCGGCCTTGGGTGCCGCGGGCATCTTCGGAATGGTTGCTCCGCTGGATTGCGCATCGAGCAGGTCCACTTCAAATATAATCGTTGCGCCGCCGGGGATGATCGGGGGCATGCCACGGTCGCCATAAGCAATATTGGAAGGACAAACCAGTTTTGCTTTGCCGCCCTCTTTCATCATGCCAATGCCCTCCTGCCAGCAGGGGCTGACTTTATCCAATGGCAATTCCAAAGGCTGACCGCGCTTGATGGTACTGTCGAATTCTTTGCCGTCAATCAACGTGCCGACGTAATGAATTTTGACAAAGTTTGTGGCTTTGGGCTGAGCGCCTGTGCCTGCTTTAATCTCCGTATAAATCATGCCGGAGGCGGTTCTTTGCGCGCCTTTTTCTTTAGCGGCTTTTTCCAAATACGGCACGGAGAGTTCTTTTTGCTTTTCAATGGTTCGAATCACGCGGGACTGAGCCAGCAGGTTGAGTTTCTGCATGTTGGCTTCCGGTTCAGCCGCAAGCTTCTTGCCATTGATGGCATCGGACATTCCTTGCTGAACATATTTCAACTCTTCGGGAGACATGTCAAAAACAGTGATCTGCCTGTTCAGATGAACGCCTAACGCATAGAAGGCTTTCTCGTCCTCTGTTTTGGGTTGCTGGGAGCAGGCCGGTATGACCAGCAGAGCAGCAAAAACGATAATCATTAATTTACGCATAATAATCCTTTCTTTTCTGGTTAAATTTTAATATTTACATTCGCCTTAAGGCAAAGAATGTATCGAAACGTGGAACATCCGGGCTTTACGGCACCTTAATCCTCCTTTTCTCCGGCGCGGGATTCTGCCGGTAAAAAATAGCGATGTTCCCGATAATACCGACAAGTTCGCTTTTTGTGGCTTGAGCAATCTCCGCGGATATTTCTTTTTTTGCGTCTTTAAACTCGCCGAATTTTACTTTGATCAGTTCATGATCTTTCAGCGCGAGATCAACTGAACCCATTACCTGTGAATTGATGCCGTTTCTGCCGATCAATACCAACGGCTTTAAATGATGCGCCTGCGAGCGCAGATATTTTCTTTGTGATCCTTTGAGTTGTTCCATAATATCTACTTTATCTCCGCATGATAGCTCTGCAAAGATTTTGCCCGGCCGTGACCTTCGCGAAACGCGGCAATGCCTTTGACTGCGGCAACCGCCGCGGCAATTGTTGTTATATAAGGTATTTTGTATTTTATCGCGGACTTTCGAATATAGGAATCATCATATTTGCTCAGACGCCCGGCCGGAGTGTTGATGACCAGTTGAATCTCGCCGTTTTTGATCGCATCCACTATATTGGGCCTTCCCTCGTGCATTTTGGAAATTTTTTCGGCGGCGATTCCCTTATCGGATAAAAATTTATGCGTTCCTTCGGAAGCTCTTATTTTGAAGCCAATTTTTGCAAATGCACGGGCTACTTCCAATACTCCATCCTTATCCTTTTGCTCAACGGTAATGAGCACGGTACCTTCTGACGGAAGCCTCTGCCCGGTAGCTTCCTGAGCCTTGTAATACGCCAGCCCGAAAGAATCGGCAAGCCCCAGGACTTCACCTGTGGAACGCATTTCCGGCCCTAAAAGCGGATCAACTTCCGGATACATGTTAAAGGGGAAAACAGCTTCCTTGACACCAAAATGTCGGAAGGTTTTGCTCTTGAGCTTCAAGTCTTTTAGTTTTTTGCCAAGCATTACCTGTGTGGCCAGACGCGCCATGGAAATGTTGCATACCTTGGAAACCAGCGGCACAGTGCGTGACGCGCGGGGATTAGCTTCCAGGATGTAGACTATATCACTGGCGATAGCATATTGAATATTCATCAATCCTACTACGCCGAATTCTACGGCAATTTTTTTCGTGTATTCCTTGATGGTAGAAAGATGGCGAAGGGGGATGCTGACAGGCGGAATTACGCAGGCCGAATCTCCCGAATGGATGCCGGCAAGCTCAATGTGTTCCATGACCGCCGGGACAAAAGCGTCAATGCCATCCGAAATCGCGTCTGCCTCGGCTTCGATGGCGTTTTCCAGAAATTTATCGATAAGAATCGGCCGCTCCGGTGTAACGCCCACGGCCGCGTTGACATAACGTTTGAGCATCTCTTCATCATGCACAACTTCCATCCCGCGTCCACCCAATACATAAGAGGGGCGCAGCATCAGCGGATAACCAATACCGCCGGCGACTTTTAGCGCCTGTTCCAGGTTGCTTGCCATACCGGATTTGGGCATGGGAATGCAGAGCTTGTCCATCATTTTACCGAAACGGTCTCGGTCTTCCGCCAGATCAATTGTCTCAGGTGAGGTACCGATAATTTTCACGCCCGCTTTGGCAAGTTCCGCGGCGATGTTTAGCGGCGTTTGTCCGCCGAACTGAACAATAACACCTTCCGGCTTTTCTTTTTCATAAATGCTTAAAACATCTTCCACGGTGAGCGGTTCAAAATAAAGTTTATCGGAAGTATCATAATCCGTCGAAACTGTTTCGGGATTGCAATTAACCATGATGGATTCAATACCCTCGTCACGCAACGCGAAAGCCGCGTGTACACAGCAGTAGTCAAACTCAATGCCCTGACCGATGCGGTTGGGGCCGCCGCCCAGCACCATGATTTTCCGGTTAGAGCTTACGGCCACCTTATCGGGCGCGTTGTAGGTGGAAAAATAATAAGCCGCGTTTTCCACACCGCTTACCGGCACTGCCTCCCAGCATTCAGACATTCCTAATGACAGGCGTTGCTTGCGAATTTCATCCTCTTTTTTCCCCAGAATTTGCGCCAGGTAACGGTCGGCAAAACCGTCCTTTTTTGCCTGAGCAAGCATTTCATCAGGCAACTTCTTGTTTTTGTAATTGAGAATCTTTTCTTCGAGATCCACAAGTTCTTTCATTTGCCCGATAAACCATTTTTTAATATATGTTTTGGCCGAAAGGCTATCAACTGTAGCCCCCTTGCGCAGGGCCTCATACATAATGAATTGTCGCTCGCTCGATGGCTCGCTGAGCATTTCCAGAAGTTCATCTAAAGACTTTTCATTAAAATCTTTGACAAAGCCCAGCCCGTAGCGTTTCTTTTCGAGCGATCGGATGGCCTTTTGCAGCGCCTCCTTGTAATTTTTGCCGATGCTCATAACTTCACCCACGGCACGCATCTGTGTACCAAGCTTATCTTGCGCGCCGGGATATTTTTCAAAATCCCAACGGGCAAATTTCACAACAACGTAATCGCCCGACGGTGTATATTTTTCCAAAGACCCATCCCGCCAGTAGGGAATTTCGTCGAGCGTGACGCCTGTGGCAAGGATTGAAGAAATAAGCGCGATAGGAAATCCGGTCGCCTTGGAGGCCAGAGCGGACGAGCGTGAAGTACGCGGATTTATCTCAATGACTACTACGCGGTCTGTTTGGGGATCGTGAGCAAATTGGACATTGGTTCCGCCGATAACCGAAATGGCCTCTACAATGTCATAAGAGTATTTTTGCAGGCGTTTTTGCAATTCAGGTGAAATGGTGAGCATGGGAGCGGTGCAATAGGAATCACCGGTATGCACGCCCATCGCATCAACATTTTCAATAAAGCAAACGGTAATCATCTGATTTTTGGCGTCGCGTACGACTTCCAGCTCCAGCTCTTCCCAGCCGATGACAGATTCTTCAACTAATATCTGACCGATAAGACTTGCCGAAATACCACGGCTGGCGATGACGCGTAATTCTTCCAGATTATAAACTATGCCGCCGCCTGTTCCACCCATAGTGTATGCAGGACGAATGACAACCGGATAGCCGAGCTTGGCAGCGATTTTCTCCGCTTCTTCCACAGTAACGGCAGGTTCGCTCTTGGGCATGTCAATGCCCAGCTTGTTCATGGTTTCTTTAAAAGCGATTCTATCTTCACCGCGCTCGATGGCATCTACCTGAACACCAATTACCTCTACACCGTGTTTCTGTAAAATCCCTTTGCGGTGAAGTTCGGAAGTCAAATTGAGTCCGGTCTGACCACCAAGGTTTGGCAGGATGGCATCCGGTTTTTCGTTTTCAATAATTTCGGTTAAGGTTTGAAAATTAAGAGGTTCAATATAAGTAACATCGGCCATGCCGGGGTCTGTCATGATTGTTGCCGGATTGGAATTAACCAGAACAATTTTATAGCCAAGCTTGCGCAGCGCCTTGCATGCCTGCGTTCCCGAATAATCAAATTCGCAGGCCTGACCAATGACGATCGGGCCGGAACCAATAATCAAAACTTTTTTTATATCACCGCGTTTTCCCATCAGCTAACCTCTTCTTTCCAAATTTATTTTTTATACTCCGCGTCAACGGTAATGCCGATCCCGCCTCGCACGGCAAATTGCGCGCTTACTTTGCAAAAGCGTGGTTTCAAGGCGGCCACCAGATCATCCAAAATCAGATTGGTTACATGCTCATGAAAAATGCCTTCGTTCCGAAATGACCATAGATACAATTTTAATGATTTTGATTCGACAATTTTTTTGTCCGGTATGTATTCGATTTTAATTTTGGCGAAATCCGGCTGGCCAGTCATGGGGCAGACACAGGTAAATTCTTCCGTTTGCAGGGTAACTGTGTAATTGCGGCTGGAGTGATTGGGAAAAGTTTCCAGATGTCTCGACGGCTTTGCAGCTTTGCCCAAAAGGGTTAAGCCGGACAAATCATTATTTTTTTTGCTTTTAACCATGAATTTTCCTCGAATAAAAGAGCATACTTGTTTACCGAAAGTCCTCAATTATTTCAAGCTATATTCGTTTGTCAAAAAAAATTTACATATGTTATTGTTTTTGTGCTAAATTTACAGTGAAATTTAGAGGGGGAAAATTTATCATGGCTGAAAATAAGGCAACTATTCCCGAAAACACGTGGAAATGCGGCAATTGCGGCAATACTATTGTGGAAAGTAAACCACCGGAAGTTTGTCCGGTCTGTAAGCAAAAATGCGCTTTTCTGAATGTTACCTGCTACGAACCGGGTTGCGGGTTCACTGGAATGGATAAACGGCTGAAATGATTGAAAGTTGATAATGATCAGTCCCGCAAAAATATTATTTTATCTCATTGAATTCATCAATTGTTACGCCGCTGTTTACTATTCCAATTTCCTCTTTTTTTACCTGCGCCGGACATTCGGCTTCGGTGAGGTGGAAAATCTGCTGACTGCCGCACTTGGCGGCTTTGTCTATATTATCGCGGCCTGGCAGGGCGGCAAATTAGCCCAGCGCTATGGGTGCATCAGGTTGATTTACATTGGCTGCTGCGGCATCATTTTGTCGCTTACCTTGGGCATGATACTTCCTACCGCGACTGCGCAGATTATGGTGTTTTGTTTGTGGACAGTGGGAGTTTGTTTTATCTGGCCGGCGCTGGAGACGCTGATTAGTGAAAAGTCCGGCGCGTCACTTCCGAAGATGATCGGCATTTATAATGTCACCTGGGCTGGTGGCGCTGCGGTAGGATACTTCACGGCGGGTATCCTGATTGAGAAATTGGGCATGCTAAGCTTGTTCTGGCTTCCCCTTGGGCTTACGGCAATCGAGCTTGCCCTAGTGCCACTTGCCGCAAGATTGCAAAAAAATGAAAATGATCGTCAATGTCAAAAGGTGTACCTGCCCCCGGCACTCTTCGAAGCTGACGCCAAGAGGTTCTTGCGTATGGCCTGGATTGCCAACCCTTTTTCCTATGTGGCGATCAACACGGTCATTCCGCTTATTCCATCCATTGCGGAAAAACTTTCCCTTTCCACCGGCATGGCGGGCATTGTTTGTTCCCTCTGGATGTTTGCAAGGCTTGCTGCCTTTGCGGCTTTTTGGCGCTGGACTGGTTGGCATTACCGTTTTGGGTGGCTGGCTGGATCATTTCTCTTGCTGATTGTCTGCTTTTTTGGATTGCTAATGTCGCCATCGATTGGATTGCTTTTAATCGCGCAAGTTGGCTTCGGCCTGTCGATCGGTCTTATCTATTACTCATCCCTCTACTATTCCATGAACGTGACGGAGAATCATGGCTCCAACGCCGGCCTTCATGAGGCGATGATCGGTGTGGGCCTGTTTATCGGTCCGGCCGTAGGCTGCGCCACTCTCTATCTTGTTCCTACCGCCATCGGCATCGGCGCCTGGTCTGTGGGCGGCCTGCTTTGTGCCGGATTTTCCGGGTTACTTTTTATCAGAAATTACCGGATAAAGTCATAATACTAAATATTGGTTTGAAGGTCCATCACCCTGGTTGCTTGTTCGAAGCTTTCCGGGTCCCAGTGCGGGCGGTCATCTTTGTCGATGAGCCGGGCGCGTACGCCTTCGCGGAAATCGTGTTGGGTCATGAGAAAGCGGGCAACTGACAGGTCTGATTCGTAGACCTCGGCCAAGTCTTTGTGTTCATTACGGCGAAGATATTTTAAAGTGGTCACTACCGCCAGGGGTGAGCGTTCCGAAAGCCTGGCGAATACTCCTTCGCACAAATTATTTTGGGTACTGCAAACCTTCAAATCCTTAAGCAGGCCGAGCACCGAGGTCTTATCGGCAAAGTATGTCTCAATCCACCGGTCCATGTCCTTTCTGTCGGGAATGTCTGGCTGTATAAATGGGCACAGGATTTCCTTAAGTATTGCGGTGGCCGCCTTGCGACCTGCTGGCAATTCGGGGGAACGTTCGATTACGGCATCGAGTGCCTTATCAAAGCGCTTGGAAGGAATCAGACAATCGGCCAGGCCTGTGCGCACACATTCCTGGCCAAGAATCTCATATCCGGTAAGACCCAGAAATTCGGGATAACCTCGTCCACATTTTTGGAAGAGCCAACCGGTGGACCCCACATCAGGGAAAAAACCGATCCGGGTTTCCGGCATGGCCATGCGAATGGTTTCGCTTGCCGCCACTATATCCGCTCCGGCGCACAGACCGAGACCGCCACCCATGCTAATACCGTGGGCAAAGACTACAACCGGTTTAGAGAAACGATGAATGGCCAGATCAAGCTCGTTTTCGACTTTTAAAAAAAGCATTGCCGGTTCGATATCGTTTTCCATAACAGCCTGTGCCATAATTTTTATGTCTCCGCCCGCGCAAAAACCTTTTGCACCACTTCCGCTGAAGATGACAAGCTTTACAGCCTCATCGGATCCGGCCTTATCAATTTCGACGGTAATAATCCGCAACATCTCCAATGTCAGGCTGTTGATCGCTTCGGGGCGATTGAGAATAAGATGAAGAACTGCTTTTATGCGTTGTACGAGAACCACGGGTGTTTTTGAATCGTTCCTTACATCCATTCACGTTTCTCCTTGCTGCATGTCTTTTTGAAAAGTTTATCACAGGAAGCTTTTTCTTTAATGAGCCCCAAGCTCCCCTTTAATCTGGTCTTCTATTTTTACGCATGGATCAACTGTTGCTGAACTGCAAATTCCAGAAATTCATAAATTTTCTTTCGGGATTTCATGTTTCCCTTGCCGAAGATTTCCTTAAGTGAATCGGCACCGGTAAATGAGCTAAGCAGAGTGCTAATAGTGTGATCTATGATCAGAGTTTTTACAGCACCGTCGCAATTATAAATAACCAAGTATGATATCTTTGTGGAATAGGAATCAAGGAACTCTTCAAATGTAAGTTCGCCTACTGTCATCAGTTCATCGAAATCATATTTTAATGTAAGAGAAATAGTGCCGGGTGATAAACAAAACACCGTTTCATCATTAAAGCCGCCGCTCCCTGCCGCAACCAGCGGCCCTGAATAAAGCGAACGGTTCAGCGCGCCGTGAACTGTTATTATATCCTCCATTACAGAAAAGAGCTGTTTTCTGTTGTGCTTGCTGAACTGCTCTTTAACAAAAGAGGCTTGCAGAACAGTAATCTCCTCTCTTGTGAGTTCAAAAGGCTGTTTGCAGGATGATAAATACACGGCGAAATCTGAAAGAAAGTCAGAAGGGGCGATGTTCAGGGTTTCCAGTGCCATAAACATCCAGCCCGCTGCACCCCCACGGTTGTAAAAAATATCACAGGCATTTTTCAGAGATTCTGCTTGCGCCATTGCTGATTCTGCAAAACCCGGCGAGGAGATAAGGGTGTAAGGTGCGTCTTGGAGAAATTTCAAGGAAAAGGATTCTGCATGATCATAAAGCGCAGTCCCCGGAATAACTGCCAGCGGGAAAATATCGAGATGGTTCGGCTGCAGACTCAGAGCATAATTGAGGCTCTCTTGAAATCCATCGAGTGTATCGCCCGGAAGCCCGTAGATCAAGTCCAGCCCGAAAATGGCGCCGTCCTTATTCAGCAGCTCTATCTTTTTGGCGTACTTAACGGTGTCGATTGTTCTGTTGACATTGGCGAGCACTTCGCGATTAGCGCTCTGAAGCCCAACCTGGAGGCTGCAGTGAACCCCGGCAAAGAGCCCGACAATTTCACTGTCGATAAACTCTGCTCTTATTTCAAAAGTAAAATGAATTCGCGGCGCAGTTTCAAGAATCAGGCGCAGGATTTTTTTAGCCCGCTTTATGTCGCTGTTAAAAGTCGGATCCAGTACAAATACCTGGGTTACTTTTTTTTCTTCGAAGAGCTCCAGTTCTTTACGGATCCGTTCCAAAGATATCTGCCTGACGCCGCCTACACCCCGTGATTCGAAGCAGAAATCGCATTTAAAAGGACAGCCGCGGGAGAGTTCCCATAACAGGCCGGAATACCTGCCCGGATCAATTGTTCCGGTAATATAAGGCGAGGACAGTGAGTTAATGTCTATGACGGGCTGCTGGTCTTTTCCCAGATTTGCCTTTGCACCTTTCAAAAAGACACCGGGTATGTCTTCTAGTGTATTCCCGCTGACCAGCCTGTTCATTACTTCTGTCAGGACGATCTCACCTTCACCTTTAATGACAAAGTCAAATGGTGCGCAATCCAGCAGTTTTAAAGGAAGTGCTGTTGCCTCCGGGCCACCGGCGAAGAGTAATACAGCCGGGAATTTCGCTTTTATGATCCGGCAGGTTTCAAGCACAATGCGCCTGTTCCACAGGTACGTAGAAAAACCGATCATATCCGGAATATTCCTGCAGGTGTCCTGGACTATAAAATCTGCAGAGTTATCAACATAGTAATCGTGAAAGAATACATCAAGCGCCTGGCATATGGAGGGAACTGAATCGAGCTGCGCTTTTAGTGAAGCGGCAGCGAGAGGGACAGCCTGGGTAGAATCCTTTATGTGTATTGATATAAGTTTAAGTGTTATTTTTTTCAAACAGCTGTCCCCGGTATTGGTTTGAGTTCATTATTCAGTATATTTAGAAAATTGAAAAGAAGTTTTTTAAGTTGATTGTCCTTGTGGTTTTAAGGTAAATTTGTCATTATCCGTTAACTATGACTATAAAAATACTTCTTATAACACCACCCTTTACTCAACTGAACACCCCATATCCGGCAACGCCTTATTTAAAGGGTTTTTTGAAATCACAAGGCTGTGAAGTGTTTCAGGTTGATCTCGGTATTGAACTGATCAACAAAATATTTTCCGGGGAAGGTTTTGAAGAACTCTTCGACTCAATTAATTCTACCGACAAGAAGATTTCCAAAAATTCCCGTCACATTATAAAAAATAAGAATAGCTATCTGCAGACCATAGACTTGGTAATGAGTTTCTTGCAATACCGGGACAATACGCTTGCCCAACTTCTCTGCAATGAAACTTTTTTGCCGCGAGCTTCTCGCTTTGATTCCATTCCTGATCTGGAATGGTCATTTGGAAACATCGGGGTGAATGATAAAGCCCGATTTCTGGCAACACTGTATATCGAGGATGTCGGCGATCTGATCAAAGATGCGGTAACGCCCTATTTTGGTTTCAGCCGGTATGCAGAATCGTTGGGAATATCAGCGCATTCCTTTGTGCCACTTAATAATGCCTTACAGCAGCCGGAAAATATTCTGGAGGTCTGGTTGCTAGAATTGCTTAAGGATCATATCGAACAGTATCGTCCCGCTGTTGTGGGGATAACTCTACCCTTTCCCGGAAATCTTTATGCGGGATTAAAATGCGCTCAATTTATCAAAAAACATTTTCCACACATTAAAATCGTTGCCGGTGGCGGATTTGTTAATACGGAACTGCGCGATTTGTCAGAATCGGCGATCTTTAATTACCTGGACTTTGTTACTCTGGATGATGGCGAACGACCATTATTGAGCATCCTTCAGCATCTCCTCGGGAAAAAGAATCAGGAGGAACTCACAAGAACGTTTATCAGGGTTGACGATGAAGTACGATATATTCATTATGATAAGGAACCGGATTTTTCTCATGCCGAGACCGGCTGTCCGGATTATTCGGATCTGCTTTTAGATAAATACCTTTCGCTCATTGAAATTGCCAATCCTATGCACCGCTTGTGGAACGACGGATGCTGGAATAAGATTACCCTTGCCCGTGGTTGTTACTGGCATAAATGCTCATTCTGCGATACTTCGCTTCCTTATATAAAGTTTTATGAGAGAGCCCCTGCCTCTATCCTTGTGGACCGCATCGAGCAGGTAATCGCTCAAACAGGACACCGTGGTTTTCATTTTGTGGACGAGGCTGCGCCGCCGGCAGTACTGCAGGAAGTGGCCAAAGAATTGCTCAGAAGAAAAATCGGGATTTCCTGGTGGACAAATATCCGCTTTGAAAATGCGTTTAGTTTCGAACTCTGCAATCTTTTGGCAACATCCGGGTGCATAGCCGTAACCGGTGGGCTGGAAGCGGCATCGGACAGACTTTTGAAGTTAATGAATAAAGGGGTGACCATTCGTCAGGCGGCTTGTGTGTGCGACAATTTCGGCAGGGCAGGGATAATGGTGCATGCCTATCTTATGTATGGCTTCCCGACACAAACAAAACAAGAAACCATTGATGCACTTGAGATTGTACGTCAGTTCTTTAAAGAGGGGCTTATACAATCCGCCTTTTGGCATAGGTTTACCGCTACGGTTCATAGCGACGTAGGAAGAAATCCGAAAAAATATTCTTGTACGATAGTGGAGCCGACTGCCGGCAGGTTTGCCAGAAATGATCTCACTCACGTTGATCCCAGCGGCTGTGAGCATTCTGTTTTTGCGCAGGGGCTGAACAAAGCAGTTTACAACTTTATACATGGTATCGGTACGGACCTGGCGATTAAAGATTGGTTCGATTTTCCCGTGCCGTCAATTTCAGTAAAAAGAAATTATATAAAGCAGGCGATCAATGATCACCCCTAGGTTATTACATGCCGGCTCTTTTTAGTTTTATAAAATTTAATTAGTGCCTCTCCACAAAGCTATGAGCGCATGCCGGAATTCGATCGCCTGATTAATCAGGGCGAAAACACAAATACTGAAAAACATTTTTGCCGCATCGCGGTAACCGGGCCACAAGATCTGCAGATGTGTTTCATAGGTTCCAACTCCCGGTGGGAATCGTTCCAGAATTGAGACAATTCCGATACCTATGAAAAAGGAAGCAAAAAAGATAAGGCCCTGCACTACAGCTGCCATAATGGAATCTTGTGCCGTACCAAATGCCAGGCGGGTAATTAAAGGTACAAAAAAGAGAATAAATAGCGAACCGAATCGCAGACCCATGCCAAACCAGATCCCGACAAGCATTCCGAGGGGCATGATTACCAGTAAAATGGCCAGCCCCACCAAAAGCATTAAAGACAGCGGGCCGCTATTTGCCAATTCTTTGGCCAGAGTAAACAAATAAGGCCATCGGTCTTTTCCTCCAATCATTGCAAGCATAAAAACCATCGGGATGGTGGCAAGGCATGTAAATATCAGCATACGCGTAAACCCGGTATTCTCCCCGGGCCGGAACGTATGCAACAATATATTAAAGATATAATACCCGGAAATACATAAATTAACTGCGGCTGCAATCCGATTCATGATTCACCCATCCGTCACCCTTTGATGTATATACACACAAATTATGTAGGACATTGCTACTTTATAGGGCAAGTATAAACAGAACCATTTTTTGTGTCAATTTAAAAATGACCTCAAATGTGACCACGATTAAACAAGCTCATCACACTTGCTTTCACTTATTTTAAAAGCGGCCTGAGGTCATCGATCTTGTCAAAGAGATGCCACACATAATCCCCTCCCCCCTTTTCTCTGTGAGGATGAAGATCTGCAAGTGCTGGGTCATTCACATATCCGCTAAAGGCTTCCGGAGATTCCCACTCTACCACAATGAGCACCTGCCTGGGCGAGATGTCACCCTTCACCGCCTCCCTGAATTTTCCCAGCGCCACAACGCGGCCGCCATGTGCGACCACAGCCTTTGCGGAGCGGCGTGAATAGGCAAGGTACTCCTCCCTGTCCGCAATATTAAAAAGATTAAGAGCGTAAACATGCTTGTCTATCATAATTCCCCTCCTTCAGTTCACTGCGTTTTTTGTTTAAAGGTGTCACTCATCCCCCTACGCTTAGCTTCGGTGTTCAGTGAGACTAAGATTTTTGCTTCGCTTGAAGCTTGCAAATAAGGTGTCACTAACCCCGCTACGCGGGATAAGTGAGAGTAACAAATTTCAGCTCACTGCGTTTCTGAAATTTGACTCTCACTAAATATCTTATTAACAATATCGATATAATTATCCGGGTGATGGGTTTTATTTATTTTCTTTCTAATTTTTTCCCCGTTTTCAAAAAAGCCTGCCATATAAGTCCAGATTTCTTTCATTTTGTCAGTGATATGCGAGGGGCCGGATAGAATTTTCGAATATTGGGCAAATAAATTATCATGAAATGCCCTGAGGATTTTGATTTTTTCATTATAAGGCTTTTCCGTATGAAATTTAATTTCTTCCGCAAGGAATGGGTTTACAAGTAGGCCCCTGCCGATCATCCACCGATCGATTGATCCGAAGCGCTGCGAAAGAAGCTCATATTTCTCAAAAGAATCTATATCTCCGTTATAGACAACCTTGTGCTTCGAGAGATTAAGGCACTGCTCAAACATATCAAGGTCAACTTTACCTTCATACATTTGCTCTCCGGTCCGCGGATGGATGATCAGTTCCGCAAGCGGAAACCGGTTGAAAATGGGAATGAGCTGTAAAACCTCGTCAGGATAGGTTAATCCTATCCTGAGCTTTATCGATATTTTCGGTTTTAGAGCAGGCATGGTTTTTTCAAGAAAAGATTCGATCCTGTCCGGATAACAAAGCATCCCTGCCCCTCTGCCCTTTTTCACAACCATGGGGAACGGACAGCCAAGATTCCAGTTTACCGTGCCGTATCCGATATCGTACAACGCATTGGCAAGCGTGGTGAAGTCTTCCGGTACAGAACTCATTATCTGCGGTATCGTTGGGATCCCTGTGTTTTTATCAGGGTACAATTCGCGTAGATGATTACTTTCCGGTTTCATTTTCTTTACTGAGGGGATAAATGGCGCAATCGCCAGATCAACTCCCTTAAAATAAACAGGGAAGAGATTGCGATAAATCCTGTCGGTTGTTCCCTGAATTGGCGCGAGGTATATCATGGGATCCTTTGGGTGCTTTCTAAATTATATTAACAATTCTATTCTATTAATTCTATTTTATTGAAATAGCCAGCCGAAAACGAATTATTTGAGACAATCCCATAATTTCTCTGTTGTTGTAATCAGTCCTCACTTTTGATAAAGGTCCTGTGGGTAAATAAACAAGCGAAAGGTCACTTACAACATGAACGATATCTATGAAAAATTGCGCGACAGGCTCGAAATGATGGCAACAGGTTACCCGGCCACGACAAACGGTGTTGAGATTAAAATCCTTCAAAAGCTTTTCAGTGAGGCGGATGCGGACTTATTTCTAAAAATGGAGGCCAAACCGGAAACGGTTCAGCAGGTGGCCTTGCGGGTCGGGGCCGAGGTTAAGGACATGGCGGTGATGCTCGAAGATATGGCCCGCAGAGGGCTTATCTTCAGAGTCAAAGAGGATGAAACCATCCGCTATTTTCCGGTGCCTTTCATTGTCGGTATTTATGAATTCCAGTTGAATAATTTGAATATGCCGCTGCTCAAGGATATATCCCAGTATTATCTTACCGGTTTGGGTGCCACTTTCCATGGGCAGAAAACTCCTCACCTGCGTTCCATTCCCATCAATGCCGAAATCGTCGCCGATAGACCTATCGCGCCTTACGATGACGCGGCAGCGATCATTAAGAGAAAATCCCGCATTGCCGTTGCCGAGTGTTTTTGCCGCAAAGCCGTCCGCATGTATGGAAAAACCTGTGTACATCCGGCGGAGACGTGCCTGCAGTTCGAGACCTTTGCCGACTATTATGTTGAAAACGGCATGGCCCGCTACATCAGCACCGATGAGGCTCTGGCCATCCTGAAGCAAAGTGAGGCAGAAGGTCTGGTTATCCATATCCTCAATTCCCAGACGGTGGAAGCCATGTGCTGCTGTTGTTCCTGCTGCTGCGGTATGCTGATTTCCCTGAAGCTTTTTCCCTCCCCGGCGCTGGCAGTGAAAAGCAATTATGTCTGCCTGTTTGATGAAGCCCTCTGCACGCAGTGCGGTATTTGTGCCAAGCGCTGCGCCGTGGGGGCATTTAAGATGAAGGATGAAAAGATCGCGTTTCATGCCGGGCGTTGTATCGGCTGCGGCCTTTGTGTCACCACATGCCCGGCCGACGCGTTGAAGCTTCAGAAAAAACCGGAAGAAAGGCTCTATACGCCGCCGGCAACCGTCTTTGATACATACGGTGTGATGAGCAAGGAGAAAGTCGTATAAATCCACTGAATATCGGCATATTAAGTCAATGATAGATTTGAATAAGGAGCTTATATTTTAAAGACATTAAATCCCGATCATATTAAAGCGGTTCTCGATCTTATTAACCAGGGACCATACTGATATATTGAAAATATATTCAACCTTGATCAACTATACCATGTTGGTTCAGTAATTGTTGCTTTACTTTTAGCTTCCTGTAGTCAAGCATTCGGAAATTTTATCAAAAATACTTCATTTCAATCCACAATAAACAAAATTCGCGAACAACGAAAAATAACACGGCATGTCAAATTTTTGTGGCAATATTTCCGCAAAAGACCTAAAATATCGCATATAATCTAATGGCAAATAGATTGATGGCAGAGACCGTAAGGGTAAGAAATATGAAAAGGAGGACATTGTATGAAAAAATTTCTTGCCGCGATTACCACGGTAACTCTGTTGCTGACGCTCGCTTCTGCAGGTGAGGCATGGCAGGTCAATCCGTAATAGAGGAAACTTTTTTGGCACTGGAAGGGGTACTTGACAGCTTCGGACGAGAAATGGGGTATGACTAGCTCTGAATATCTATATACGGGGAGTTTTTCCAATGAAAATAAAATTTCAATTTAAAAAAATAATAGGAATAAGTCCTGAATATATTTTAGAACACAGAATACTTAACGCTATTACAGTAGTTGCGATAATCGTTTCATTTCTATCATGTATATTGAATTATTTAACCCAGATGCCTGTTATAACGATTTACGGAGCTTTTCTTATAGCCATAGGGTATATTTCACTTTTTTTATATTCTGTAACATCCAAAAATTTCTCCAGATATTACAACCTCGTGTTTAGTTTTATAATATTTATCTATGCACCGGTATTTTGGATCATCAATGCAGGTTCGTTGGGCGGAACAGCTTATTTTTTGATCCTTACGCTTGTCCTGATAAATATTACATCAAAAAATAATGCAAATTTATATTTTTCCATTATATTATTTCTGGTCATTACTGTTCTTTTAATCATTGAGAATGAATATCCACAAATAATAATTGGTTATCCAAAAAAAGAAGACAGATTAATAGATATTTTCGTCGGCCTTTTGTTGGTAGTTACCGCAATCATTATTTCATTAAAAATGTTCATGAACATATACAGGAATGCCTTAAAAACGGAAGTTGAGCAAAAAACACTGCTTAATCAAGAGGAGGAAAAGTTCCGAAAGATTGTCAATACGCTGCCGCAGTTTGTCTCCATCTGGAGCCTGGATATGCGCTGCACTTACGTAAGCTCCTCAGTCCTGCAGTTGACCGGCTACACACCGGAAGAGCGCCTCTCGATGAGTAGCGACGCTTACATAGTGCCGGAATCCATTGTCAGGCTGGAAAATGTATTAAAGGACGCCATGATCCAGGAGCAGGGGACGGACCGCGATCCGAACTTTACTGTCACCTGCGAGCTTGAACAGATCCGCAAGGATGGGTCAAGCGGTACCTTCGAAAGTACATATACCTTCCTGCGTGATGAATCTGGCGCACCCATCAGTATACTAGCGATTACCGCAGACATTACCGATCACAAGCGGGCGGAGGATGCAATGCGCCGCAGCGAGGGGCAATACAGGCTTTTGGCTGAAAACAGCGATGACGTGATCTGGACTACCGACACTGAACTGCGCTTCACATATATAAGTCCTTCCTCTATAAAATTACGCGGTGTGACGGTAGAGGAGGCCATGAATGAAAAGTTGGAAGAAATCATGACCCCTGAGTCATTGAACAAAGTGCTAGCCGAGTACAGCCGCCTTCTTCCTGAAATCGAACAGGGTAAAAACCCGTCTGTGCGAGTGGAGCTGGAAGAATACCGCAAGGACGGTTCCACCCTGTGGGTGGAGGTTTCCATGCGACCAATGCGCGACGACGAGGGACACCTGATAGGGTACCTCGGAGTTACCCGCGACATTTCAGAGCACAAACAAATGGATGCTCTCCGTGATGAAACAGCCGCAGCACTGAGACGGAGCGAGGAACAATACAGGCTGATCGCCGAGAACAGCGACGACGTTATATTCACTTTGGATCAAGAATTGCGCTTTACATATATGAGCCCGTCATCCTTTAAATTGCGCGGCGTAACAGCTGAGGAAGCAATGCTAGAAAAGCTGGAAGACATCATGACTCCGGAATCACTAAACAGGATAATCGCCGAATACGGCCGAGTTCTGGCTGAGATAGAAAAGGGAAATAAACCGACAGTACGAATTGAAATCGAGCAATATCGAAAAGACCGTTCGACTTTGTGGGTTGAGATTTCCATAAAAACCATAATGGATGGCGAGGGCCATCTGACAGGTTTTCTCGGGGTCTCCCGCGACATCTCGGAGCACAAACTGGCGGAGGAGGCTATTCAGGCAAGCGAGGAAAAACTCCGGCAAATAATCAACAACATCCCGCATGCCGTTTCTATTTTGGATATGAACATGCGGCCTACCTACGCGAGCACTGCTATTCAACGCATCCTGGGCTATAAAGCAGAAGAGCTCCTGACGCTGACCCTGGACAAGATTCTTACCCCGGAATCATTGGAGATTGCCGGCAAATCGTTTCAGGAGGCGCTGGACCGTAATGGACATGGTTTCGATCCCAATGGTGTTCTGATCCTTAACCTTGAACAATATCACAAAAACGGTTCCAAGGTTTTGCTCGAAAATGCCATGACTTTTCTGCGTAACGCAAACGGCGTGCCCGTGGGCATCCTGAGCGTATCAACGGATATAACCGAACGCAAGCGGGCGGAGGCGGCTCTGCAGGCAAGCAAAGAATCCGCGGAGGCAGCCAATCGATCCAAAAGCGTATTTTTGGCTAATATGAGCCATGAGATTCGCACCCCGATGAACGCCATCCTGGGGTTTGCCCAGCTCATGAAACGGGACCGGAATCTATCGCCGCAGTCGCTGGAACACCTGGAAATTATCAACCGGAGCGGCGAACATCTTCTGGCCACCATCAATGACATCCTGGAAATGTCTAAGATCGAGGCGGGGCGTACTGTTTTTGTCCCCACCACGTTTGACTTGCACGCCCTTATCTATGATCTCGAGAGGATGTTCCGACTACGGACAGATAGTAAAAACCTGCGTTTCCTGGTGGAGAAAGTCGGACATATTCCCCAATGGGTTAAAACAGACGAAGGCAAACTCCGTCAGGTTCTCATCAACCTTATGGGTAACGCGGCAAAATTCACGGAAGAAGGTGGTATTGTTTTACGCCTTGGCGGTATAGACGAAAATGCAGCGGCGGTGAATATTCAGTTCGAGGTGGAGGATACAGGTCCCGGTATGACCGAAGGAGAAATCGGACGCCTGTTCCAGGCATTCGAGCAGACTACAAGCGGGATCAAGAGCGGCGGGACAGGACTTGGCCTGGCCTTAAGCCAGGGATTTGTCCAAATTATGGGCGGAACCATATCGGTTATAAGCACTGTCGGCAAAGGGAGCATCTTCCGCTTCAAACTTCCAGTGCAAGAAGATAGTGAAGAAAATGCCGCAAAGAAGGAGGCAAAACAACGTGTGCTAAGTTTGAAGCCGGGGCAAAACGAAATCCGCATTCTGATTGCCGACGACAGGGAAACCAATCGTCAGCTTCTGTTGCAAATGCTGAAGGTGGTTGGGTTTGCTACACAGTACGCAGTCAACGGGAAGGAAGCGGTGCAAATGGTTCAGAAATGGAAGCCGCAAGTGGTTCTTATGGATATGGCTATGCCGGTAATGGATGGCTACGAGGCAACACGTAAAATCAAGGCATCGCCCAACAGCAGGAATACGGCAATTGTTGCCGTAACAGCCAGCGCCTTTGAAGAGGACAAAAAGAGGATTTTAGCTGCTGGCGCCGATGACTATCTGTCCAAGCCTTTCAAGGACGCTGAACTTTTTGAAATAATCGGCAGACTGACCGGTGCGGAATATTTGTATGAAGAAACAAGCTCTCTTAAGGTTTCAGAAACAGCGCATGATAAAGTCCTGATGTGCAAGACGGTTGCCGCGTTGCCTCCTGACCTTGTAAATCAGATGCGAGCCGCTGTTGAAAGCGCCGATATCGACCAGCTAAACGACCTTGTCCTGCAACTGGCCAAAGGGCAGCCTCTTCTTGCAAAACAAATACAGGAAATGGCCGCCCGGTATGAATATGAAGCATTGACCGAAATATTTTCTCCAGGAGGATGACCTATGACGAACACAAATAAAACAGATACAATCACAGGCAATATCCTTGTCGTGGACGATGTGCCCGCGAACCTGACACTTCTTGCCGGCATGCTCAAGGAAAAGGGATACCGGGTGAGGCCTGTGCCCAGCGGTAAGCTGGCGCTCAAGGCTGTGGAAAATGAACAGCCCGACCTAATTCTGCTTGACATCACCATGCCGGAAATGGACGGATTCGAAGTATGTCGCAGATTGAAACAGGATATGAGGTATCAGGACATCCCCATTATTTTCATCAGCGCTCTGACCGAAACGCTGGACAAAGTGAAGGCATTCGGCAGCGGCGGTGTTGATTATGTGACCAAGCCGTTCCAGTTTGACGAGGTAGAGGCACGGGTCGAAACTCATCTTCGTTTGCGCAGGTTGCAGCTCGAACTGGAGAAACACAATTTCCATCTGGAAGATCTGGTGAAAGAAAAGGTCGCCGAGATCTCCGACTCCCAAATGGCCACCATCATTGCGGTGGCGAAACTGGCGGAATACCGGGACGACGAAACCGGGTATCATATCGAACGCACGCGGATTTTCTGCAAGGTCCTGGCCGAAAAAATGCGTGAGAATCTACGTTATACAGACAGCATCAACGACGCTTTTATTGAAAACATCTATCATGCGGCAACCCTGCATGATATCGGAAAGGTCGGCATTCCGGACAACATCCTCCTGAAGCCAGGCAAGCTCACGCCGGAGGAGTTCGAGGTCATTAAAACCCACACTGTGATCGGCGCGCGGACCCTGCAAGCCTCGCGCAGCAAGTATCCGCGGAACGCTTTTGTCAACATGGGGATCGCCATCGCTCACTCCCACCATGAGAGATGGGACGGCAAGGGCTACCCTGATGGTCTGGTGGGCGAGGATATACCCCTCTCCGCCCGGATCATGGCCTTGGCGGATGTCTATGATGCTTTACGGTCGAAACGCCCGTACAAGGAGGCTTTTTCTCACGATAAAAGCTGTGGCATCATTCTGGAAGCCGCAGGGCGGGACTTTGATCCGATGGTGATTGACGCATTCAAGGCGGTCACGTCAGAATTTGCCGATTTTCGCAAGCGGATGGATAATAGTACAAGCTGAAAAAAGGTACCGTTTCTAAAACCAAATGGGGTCAGGTCATGAAATGACAGTTTTTATCTAAGGCTCGCCATTTCTGCCCTTTGCATTGTGCATCTTTGAAGCTTTGAAATGGCAATCCTCACTCCAATTCCAAACTTAAAAGCATGTAGTTGTATATGGTGACAGGGATTCCGTCGATTCAGTAATTGTTTTTACGCAGCCCTTCCTCAAGCAGCCGATTATTTTGATAGGCATCCATCCTTACGAATGGTAATCTGAACATCTATTTGCCAATTTTAAATGGATGAGGTATAGTTAATAATAATTTGAAAAATAGGGGGTACTTCTATGCAAGCCGTGTATTTAAGAATCTTCCTGATCCTGTTTATCTTTGTTTTAATCAATCCACCTCTAATGCCGGCAGCGACAGAGCAGCGTGTCGCCCTGGTTATTGGCAACAGCGCTTACAGCTCTGGTCCCCTGAAGAATCCTATCAATGATGCGGCGGATATGGCAGTAGCATTAAAGCGTGCCGGTTTTACGGTAACGCTAAAGAAGAATGCCAATCTCCAGGAAATGGTGGAAGCCATTGAAGCTTTCGGCAACAGCCTGAAACGCGGCGGCGTGGGTCTTTTCTACTATGCCGGTCACGGTGTGCAGGTAAGCAGCGTCAACTATCTCCTGCCGGTAAGCGCCAAAATCAACAAGGAATCGGACGTGCGTTTTCAGGCAGTTGACGCAGGCCGTGTACTGGCGGAGATGGAAAACGCCAACAACGGTCTCAATATCGTGATTCTGGATGCTTGCCGTGATAATCCTTTTGGCAAGAGCTTCCGCAGCTCTTCCCGTGGCCTTGCTATTGTAGCCAACGCTCCATCAGGCACTTTCATTTCCTATTCTACTGGCGCGGGTCAGGTGGCAAGTGATGGCGAAGGGAAAAACAGTCCTTACACCAAAGCGCTTTTGGAGAATATTGCCAAACCGGGATTGACCATAAACAAGGTCTTTATGAATGTCCGCAGCAAAGTAAAAAACGAGACAGGACAAGTGCCTTGGGAACTATCTTCTTTGGAGGGCGATTTTTATTTTATGCCCGGTTCGGCAAAAACGGTAATAGACAAACCTGAATCAGTTGTGTTTAAAACATCACCAACAAATGATCTCGATGATGAGAGCAAAAAGCTGGAAGCGGAGCAACGCCGTTTGGAAGACGAGAAAGCCTCGTTTGTAAAAAAGAAGGCTCTTGATGAAAAAAGGCAGCAGATAGAAGAAGCACGGGAGCGACTGGAGGCCGAGAAGGCTGCAGAACGCCAAGCGGCGGCTGATAGAAAGAAAAGGGCATTAGAGGAAAAACAGCAAAAGTTGGCAGATGAAAAGGAACGTATAGAGGAGGAAAAGGAATTTCAGCGTCAGGCGGCATTGGAGCGGAAGCAAGCGAAAAAGACAACAACTCTCGCCATGGGAAAGCGCCCAACTTCAGAGACTGGCAATGAAATCAGCAGAGAAGGGCGTTTCATCGCTTATAACAACGGTACAGTCCTAGACACAAGTACCAACCTGATGTGGGCAGCGAAGGACAATGGCGGAGACATAAACTTGGCAAACGCCATAAACTATTGCAAAAAATATCGCGGTGGTGGTTACACAGACTGGCGGATGCCGACACAGAATGAACTGGCGGGACTATATGATGTAGGCAAGAATAATCGTTATGGCGCTCGTGTCACTACCGACTTAATACTGATAACCAAATGGTGGATATGGGCTTCAGAAACGCGCGGTTCCGATGCTGCCAATTTCAATATTGCACTCGGAATACCTGGCTGGGTTCCCCAATCGACGGACGGCACCGGCAATCGAGTCATACCGGTGCGTTCCGTCAAATAGTTATTTGATCATTCAAAGCTGTGTAAACAAAAGAATATAGTTGGCAATCATCAGTTTTCTCCAGCTACCAATTTCATTGACTAGGTAGATGCTATACGTAAATAAGAGCGACGTGAATTAATTTGACAGTATTTGTAAGACATTTTGATTTTATTCTCTAAAATATAACTAGCTTCCTATTTCTAATACAAAGTTGCTTTCAAACATTAAGAATTGAATATTTGAAAGCTTACTTGGTATTATCCATCGCCTGCAAATATTCGATGCGTTCGATAAGCGGCGGATGAGAATAATAAAACCAGACATAAAAAGGATGAGGATGAAGATTGGTCAGATTGTCTTTGGCCAAACGTTTGAGAGCTTTGATCATCGGCAGGGCGGTTCCGGTTAACTCAAACGCCATTCGATCAGCTTCACGCTCATAGCGTCTCGTAATTACCGCACCGATCGGACTTAAGAAAAATCCGGCAGCACCGAGATAAAGCGAAACTAAAAATAATCCCGCGTAGACAGGTTGGAAATTTAATCCGAATGCATTGTATAGTGCCTGCCAGTTAACAATCAGATAAACACAATACAATAGGACAAGAGACGCAGCAATCATGAAGCTTAATTGCTTTAAAATATGTTTCTTTTTCCAGTGACCTATTTCATGCGCCAGCACCGCGACGATTTCTTCCGGTGTATGCGAACTAAGCAAAGTATCGTACAAAACGATTCTCTTGGTTTTGCCGATACCTGTAAAATAGGCATTGGTATGCTTGGAGCGCTTGCCTTCATCAACCTGATATATTCCCTTGGTCTTTAAGCCGACTTTATCCATCAAGGCGTTAATCTTCTGCCGAAGCGCTTCATCCTTAATAGGTTCAAACTTGTTAAAAAGCGGCGCGATCAACACCGGGTAGAGCCACATTAAGGTGATTTCAAATAAGGTGAAAAATACCCAGGCCCAAAACCACCAGGTGGCCTTTAAATAATGGATAAACGCCATAAAAGCGCTGATCATAACGCCCATAAGAATCGTGGAAATAATTACGGCTTTGATCAAATCGGTAATCCATAGACGCCAGGTAATCGTCGAAAATCCGTATTTCTTTTCCAAAACAAATGTATCGTAGAGATCAAAAGGCAGTCCGGCAATGCCGCCTATTATTGCAAGCACTCCGAAAAAAATCAGCGCCTGCCCGATGATATGCAGATTCAAGCCGTTGATCCATACCACCAGCACCGGCAAAAGAAGAAACAGGATGGCAAGTTCAATTCCATCGCCTGCAAGGTTCTCTTTTGCTGTCAGTCGCGAGTTATCGTAAGTATAGTCCACCATTTTGTCCAGGGTTGCCTCATCAATTTCGCCCTGGAAAACAGGTGGAATGATTTTGCCGTAAATCTTTAAATTTCGAATATTGATCTGCTGTAGAAAATAGCGGCATGCTATACGTCCGACAAATAAGACCAAGAATAAAATTAATAATGTATTTTCCATCTTTAATATCAACTCCTCTCAATTAGACTGCCCTGCTCCGCGGACTTCGAAGTTCACGGAGTCAATAATTCTACCCTGGCTGTCAGTAAGCGCCAGATTATACTTACCTCTCTGAGGTGACCACGCCACAGTTTGACCTGCTTCTCCGATTGCCGCATCGTTGAGCCGCCAGAGCAATTCTTTGCTCTTTGTCTTTGAAATGAAGAATACTTTTTGCAAATCCGGTGGAATATCAGGATCCAGAGCTATCACCGTACCGGAAGGGGGATAAACAATTCTTTCATTATACTGCTTAACCATTAAAACATCGGCAACTGGTTCTGTCCCCCTAATAAACCATTCCTCCTGCCGCTTTCCTATATTGCCTGAAGATGTCACTTCTACTTTGACAACATTTTTCGGGACGATTACTCTATGATCGGATTTGTGGCGGTGCAGATAGTTCATAACTTCAGACCAGACAGGAGCCGCGCCACTTACTCCACTTACGTTCCACATTGACTGGCCAGAATAGTTTCCCACCCAGACACCCACCGTATATTTTGAAGAATAGCCAATGCACCAGTTATCTCGCATATCTTTGCTGGTGCCTGTTTTTACGGCGCTCCAGAACTTGGTTGCCAGCGTATTTTCCAAACCGAAAGTGGTGCTGCGAGCCTCTCTGTCCGCAAGTATTTCGGAAACAATAAAAGCCGCATCCCGTGACAATATTTGTTTGCTGCGAACTGTCCTGGTCGCATCTTTTAAGAACATCGCCTCGCTCCACCTTCCGCCATTGGAAAGCGCGCGGTACGCATTGGTCATCTCCCACAAACTGACATCAGCAGAACCCAGAGCAAGCGCCGGACCATAAAAATCACCGGATTCGCTTAAGTCTTTGATCCCCATCTGCCGCAGCTTACTTAAAAAGAATTCCACCCCGATTAAATTCAGCGTCAATACCGCCGGCATATTTAGTGACGATGCCAGGGCAATCCGCGTACTTACCGGGCCATGGTATGCCGAATCATAACTGCGCGGTTGATAGATGCCACCGGTAACAGAAATATCGAGCGGGGCATCATTGAGGATGGATGCAGCAGTCAGGATGTGTTGATCAAAGGCCAGGCCATACAGAAATGGCTTGAGAGTTGAACCTGCCTGCCTTTTGGCTTGAATTCCATCCACATATTGAGCGGTGGAATTATCTGTGCTGTAAGTGGAGTATGCTAAAACCTGACCGGTTTTATTATCCAGAACAAGCACTGCACCATCGGAAACATTTTGCCCGCTTAAAGCCAGAAGCTGGCTCGCAATGCTATCTAGCGCAAAGCGCTGCAATCCGGCATCCAATGTGCAGGTAACTGTCGCCCCTTTGGGCCTATTTTTCAATAAGCGTAAGGCTACATGCGCGGCAAGCGTTGTCCGGGGCTGGATATAATTTGTTCCCCAGAATATTTTCTGAATTTTTGATTGCAGCTCAGCGGGATTGATTTTCCAGCCAAGTGCCGTTTCGATCTGAGAGGCGCGCAACAGGACTGCATCATAAGTTGCGTTAGGTGATCGAATCAGCGCGGCCAGAATTGCTGCCTCTGTATGATCAAGTCCATGGGGCTCCTTGTCGAACATGGTCCGAGACGCTGCGGCAACTCCCTGCAGTTCTCCGCGGAAACTCAGCAGATTCAGGTACGCTTCAAATATTTCTGTCTTTGTCCAGTTTTTTTCTAATTCCCGCGCAGTATCCATCTGCCGCCATTTTTGCTGAAGCGTTCTTCTGCCTTTTTTCGGTTGAAGCCCAGGCGTAAGAAAGGAAGCCAGTTGCATGGTGATGGTGCTGGCGCCGCGTGGATTTTGCCTCAAGAGCGATTGAAAAAGGGAGGCACTAATCGCTGTATAATCTACTCCGGAGTGCGCATAAAAGTTCTTGTCTTCAGCATTAACGACCGCTTGCTTAAGCGCCGGCGATACATTGGCAAGCAAAGTCCAATCCAACCTGCGACTGTCTTTATCCGTCCTGAGTTCATGTAGCACCGCGCCATGGCGATCAAGCAACAGCGAATCTGATTTGATATAATTTTGGCGTACCTCTTGATAAACCGGCAGCGCATAAGCAGGATTTGGCAAAAGAAATATCAAAATAGAAATTGTTAAAATCTTTTTCATAAAAAATCCCGATCATAATGATCAAATAATATTGAGTTATGTTGTCATATCGGTTAAGAGACTGTGCCGCCATTATCATTTGTCATTGCGAGTTCACGGCAGTGAACGTGGCAATCTCTGTGTTGTCGATTAGATAAGAGATTGCTTTGGTCGTTACTCTCCCTCGCAATGGCAGCATGCAATGCCCTATGGTTGAACCTCCAATATTTTATTCGGAATTTCACCGAACATTTCCGGAAAATACATCGCTTCTACTCGAGTCGTGGGCAATTGGAATGTGCCGCTGGAATTGAGCCGGATAGTATATTCAACACTCCAGTTGCCTTTAGGAACATATTCGTAATAGGCCCGAAAAGCTTCAAAAGATCGCTCCTCAAATACCGGCCAGACCCAACCCTTTCTTTTTTCATCGGAAGTCAGAATTTGTGAATCTCGGGCCAGGCCCTTGCCGAGAATGGACGCGCCTGCCGGCACCGGATCGCTCACGACAACCCAGGTCTGGTCTGTCTGCGCATCGAGATCCAGACGGACACGAAGAACATCACCTGCGCTCCAGGTCTCAGGATTTTTGCGATCTACAGGAATAATTGTTCTTTTAATTTTGTAGCCACTCGACAAATCCTTCTTCAGCGCAATGGCGGCAAGAGATTGAATTGTCAGCCACGGCTTTCCCGCGCCACTATGAGCGACTTTGAGCTCGTCATTTTTTACAGGCCATGCGTAGAGATTGGCCGTTCCCTTAGGATTCGCGCTCCAATCTGTCTTCTTCGCGGTAGTATTGAGTTGGATGTTTGTTATTCCGGATACCGGTACCGCTTCAAATTTTGCGGAGAATTTCTCCATCGCCAGCACTCCCCAGGCATTGGCCAGTGTCAAATCCCACGTGCCCTTAGTCTGCCTGGCCAGCGCCCCTTGCGCAAGTCGGGGCATGTCTTCTATCCATGCCTGGGAATCCTTCATGCTTAAGATCAAGCGGACAGCATTGACATCACTTGAGACCATCAGCCACCACAGGAAATCAGTGCTCTCTGTGGCAAACCCCATTTTTGTTCCCTGAAAGTTCAAACGTGAGCGCAGGATCTGTTCGGCTTCAGGCATGCGGCGATCGCGATCGGGAATATTTTTAACGCCACGCAGAATATTAAACCAGTCAATGACCGCGGAAGTCGGCCAGAGATTGGGTTCAATAATAATTGAATTTAACATGGAGGAATCGGCCATGTTCTCTCTTGCCAGTGATTCGATTGCGGCAAGTTTTTTAATGCTTAAATCCGCTTTAGGAACAGGAGAATAACCGGAATATTTACCGGCAACAAAACCCTTCAAAGCGGCCTGCATTTTTTCTTTCTGTTCGGCGGGAATCTTATAGCCTGCTTCATTGGCAATGGCCAGGACATAAGATGTCAGAGTTGGGCTGCCATACTGGCATAAGGGGAAATATTTGACAAAACCGCTCGCATCAAGATGGGATGGGAGCTGCGCCATGACAGCTTTCCATTTTGCTTCATCACGCAGGGCGACAGCCACGGATACTTTTTGCTCCAAACAGGTGTAAGGATATTGTTTCATGTAGTCGGCAACGCCGGCAAGTCCATCCGATATTTTCGGCCTTAAAATAACATTGATGCCGCCGCGTCCGGGCAAAGCGTCACGCGGACGCTCAACATCCAGCTGAATGTCTTTGCTTACCTGCAGAAGAGTTGACTGATAAGTCCGAACCGGTGTTACCGTAGTTACTTTCTGCGTCACCTTGATGCGGTCGCTAAGCGTTGTGCCTTTTTCTTTGATTTCCACTTCCCACTGAATTTTTTCCAAACCTGCAGGAGCGGTCACATTCCAGCCTACTACTTGAGCCTCCGTTGGATTGAGCAGGATATTAAGTTGAGGGAGAGCATCCGCAAGGCCGATTGCTTTTGCGGAAATCTCCGCCTCGATTTTGCGGCTGGTTGTGTTGCGCAGCGTGAACTCCGCACGATATTTGTCGCCTTCTCGAACCAGTGGCGGCACACCGGCAAAAATCATCAAATCCTGTGTGGTTCGAATGGATGTCGAACCTGTGCCAAAAAGGTCTGTCCCGCCTGTGGCCACGGCAACAATGCGGAAACCCGTAATGGAATCATTGAGCGGTATGTCAACTGTGGCTTCACCCCGGGCATCGAGCGTAACTTTCCCCTTCCACAGCAATAGCGTATCAAACAGTTCTCTTGTTCCCTGTTGTAAACCGCCGCCTCCACCGGGCGGCAGCGCTTTCAGGCCAAAGTGGCGCTTGCCGATCACCTGCATCTGCGCCGACGCCGTGCTTACTTCATAATTGCGCCTGCCCATCATTGCCGTTAAAATATCCCAGCTTTTGTTGGGCATGAGTTCCAGCAACCCTTCATCAACCGCCGCAATGGCAACTTCGCTTCCCGCTGGTGGTATCATCCCTGTGGCCGTCTTCACTTTAATTTTGACTTGCGCCTTTTGACGGATTTTATAAACCTGTTTTGCCGCCTTAACATCAACCTTTAATTCATGCGCCATCCAGCCAACATTGATTTCGGCAATGCCCAGCTTATAGGCGGGTTTGCCCATGTCGATGAGAGCCGTAGGTGAAATTCCGGGCACACGTCCGCGGACAACCAGTGCGGAAATAAAAACATTAGGGGCGTAGGAAGGCTTTACCGGCACTTCAATTGTCGGGTTTTTGCCGGATAGCGTGCTTATCCATGATTCCATTACGCCTTCCCGTTCCACGCTGATGAGCGCTGTTGCTTCGCGGAAGGGCATCCGTACCTGAAAGACAGCCTTTTGTCCGGGGGAGTAACTTTTTTTCTCCGGTAAAAGATCAATGCGGTCATTATCACTGACATCAAACCACCACTCGCTTTTATCGGCAACCCAAACATCTCTGTTGGCATAAGTTTTATGGCCTGAAGAATCAGCCGATTGCGCCTGCAAAATAATATTGCCCGATATTGGTGATTTTGCTTCGCAGATGAGCAGGCCGCTTGCATTTGTCTTACCTGCGCAAACCTGGGTGATTTTTTTTGTCTGTTCCGTATGCTCGTAGGCATAAAATCCGCCGACAAGCCTCTTGCGGTGAGAATAGTTCTTCTTTTCAAACAGATCAACTTTCACCTGTGCTCCGGCTACAGGCTTGCCGGAAAGATCGACAACCGCCGCGTAAAATTTCAAATTGTCTTTTGCCGATGCCCACGAATCAGGCTTAATGCCCACGATATATTTTGAAGGCCATAGCGGAATTTTTGTGGAAACTGTCTGGATTTCACCGCTTGGGTCCATAAATTCCATTTCCGTTAATATTTCTTTGGCCATATTTACCTTGGGCAAACCGGAGATTGTGGTGCTTGCCGTGCCTAGTTTATCCAGGTTCAAAACGATTGCAGGCATGCCTACGGCCGATTCTTTTTTTGCCGGCTCTTCCTGCGATTCCGCATCGTCAGAATTTTCCGTTTCATCATACTCAACATCCGCGCCTCTTCTTTTCAATCCTTCCTTAACCTGCCCGTTGCCAAAAATAAAATTTTCAAAGGCGGCGAACTCAGAAAGAGACTTGGGCCGAATGAAGCTGCGCAGTTTAATGGGAATGGGACCGGCACCGCCTCCTGCCAGATACTGAACTCCTAATTTCAAATCAACTTTTGCTGCATTCACCAGCGGTTCTTCCGGCGGTTGTATTGTCCCTTTCATCAGAGGCACACGAAACTCTTCGACACGGAACTGACCTGATAAATAAGATGCTTCCTGACGTTTTTGTTTTTTTGTTTTTATCTGCTTGCCCGCATCATCTTTGCTCAGCAGCGTCACGCTGTATGCCCCCAGCTTGGCTTCCCGGGGAATTATCCAAAATGTTTCGGCGATGCCGTTTGCTGTCCAGTTCAAAGGGAACTCATAGTTTTCGTCACTGCCTAAGTGAGTAATTAAAACATAATTCGGCACTTCGTCTTTGGCGGCATTGCTGAAGCCCGATAGCGTTCTTTTACGAAAGACATGCTTCATACTTACTTTGTCACCGGCACGCAAAAGAGTGCGGTCAAAAATGGTGTGAGCGCTAATAGTGTTGCTGCCATATTTATCATCCGGCAACTGAAATCGCCATGGCTCTATGCCCTTATCCCAGCTCGAATGAACAAAAGTAAGATCATCATTTGTCTGCGCAGTAACGAAAAGCCCGGTCTGCAAGCCGCTAAGTGGTCCGCTTTCGCTGTAATCGTTTTCAGCTTCTTCGCATATTGGCAGTTGTGATTCCAATGGCAGTTTTACATCCACACGAGAGATACCGGAAGCATCGGTTTTGCCCTGCCAGAGGATTTGCTCACGGCAATTTCGAATGGTTACTACCGCATCATTTACCGGTTTTCCTTCATTCAGACTGGTCAACCAGACAAGCGATGATTCCCGTCCCCATTTGAAATGAGCGGAGAGATTGGTTACAAGAACAGCGGTGGGCACAAACATCGGGGCTGATGAGGGCAGTAGCGCCTTGCCCAAAATGGCGCTTTCTAGTTCCACAATATACAGGCCTGCTTTGTTCATGGGGATGCCGATAACTTCAAAGGCTTTACCGCCATTAGGTTTGGGCAGGGTTATTTTTTGAGTCATTTTTTCATTGCTGAAAATTGATTTTTCTCTTTTGGCCGCGGCGACTTTTCTTAACCATCCTTGAAGATTATCCGCGCGATCGGTGTAGGTGTTAAATATTTTCCCCATCACTCTACCGACAACATTCGCGCCCTTATCTATCTGCTTGCCTTTGGCGGTAATCAGTGGTTCCACATTGCGCAGAGTCACCGGCAGGCCGGCATTAGCCTTTAATTCTAATATGCCGAAACGTGAGGAAAACTTGGCCAAAGGTGGATATTCTTCAGTGCGGACAGAAAGCGGGAACTTGTCGGCATTAATTAGCGACCTTCCCGAATTATCTTTCAATCCGGACGGAATCCCGACTGTATAGTTTGTTTTTTCCGGAAATGGTCCTCTAAAAAGCACACTAGAGAACTCTTCATTTTCTGATTCGAGGTGCGGCTTGAATATCGTACCATCCGCTCTCTTCAAAACAATTTTAGCCGCTTGTGCCTTGGAAATCGGCGCACTAAAATAAAGACTCATTTCAGCAAAAGGAATACAACCTGCCGCGGCATTTTCACGGAGGCAATTAAATTCAACGGAAAAAGGTTCTCGAGTAACGAAGTGCAGGATCTGATCCTGTTGATTTTTCACGCCACTTTTGGCTTTAACATCTTTCCCCCAGACCAAGCTTATATTAGTTTTTGCAGGGAAACGTTGCCGGGATTGAATAAGGACAATTGATCCTTCCCGTTTTTCTTTCACCCAGAGAGCATATCTGCCCTGGCTCTTCAAAATATCCTGCCTGACCTTACCTTCGATTATCTTGATGCCTATATTATTTTCAATTCCATCCACGGAAAAGAAAACATGCTGCCTCGCCGAATCCATATCCGGTTCACAATCAAGAACCAGAATAAATATTTGTTCCTCTTCAACAGTGCTGCCGTTATAAGGAATGGGACCACGCAAGATGGAAGGGCCTCCGGTATTGAAGGTAAATATTTTCTTTCCGCCGATGTCTTTACCTGCCAGTGTTTTAACTTCATCTTTTAAACGAAATTCACAACTGGTACCCGCCTGCAGATTACGGTCGAAATCAAAAATCCAGTTTCTGCCGTCAGCCCAGCGTGCGGATCCTTTTTCCGGACATACTATTTCGAATGGTTCGGTAATACCCCGAGGATCGCCGAAAGAAACCATCTGATCGGAAAAACGAACGCTGACTTGTCGCACGTCTTTAATAACCCCTTGTGGACTGAAGATTTCAATTTGTGCCCCTTCCTGCGCAAAAGCAGAAGCTGCCACAATGAAACATGTCACTAATCCCAAAACTTTGAGCTTCATCGGCTTGATCCCCTTTCAAATAAAATGGTGGAAAATAGTTTAATACCAAAAAGTCAAATACCTTGGAATATTAATCATTAAAATTAAATGAGTCAATGAATATTGTGGAAAAAGATCGGCTGCCATAAAATCTATTTTTTGTAATAAAACATAAATTCCATCAGCTCCGATATTCAATGGACAAAAAAACAATTTTAGAATATTAAATGCCCGTCAAAATTATGGGAATATACCTAACAAGGAGGAAGATATATGTCGTATAAGTTTGTTGAATTGGCGATAAGTAAACATATCGCAACTGTAACCATGGCCAGAATTGACGCATTAAACGCGCTGAGTTTAGAATTTGCCGCGGAGATTGCCCGTGTGTTTAAAGAAATGGGTGAAAATGACGATGTTCGCGTTGTTATCTTATGCAGTAAGGCGAAAATTTTCTGCGCCGGTCTTGATTTAAAAGAAGCAGCAAGCGGAGACATTTCATCTGTTAAAGGCGTTCTTGATACCATCAAAAAAGCTCAGCCTTTGTTTGACTGCTGCAACGCAATAGAGGAATGCCCCAAGCCGGTAATCGCGGCAGTGCACGGGAAATGCATCGGCGGCGGACTGGACATAATTTCCGCCTGCGATATTCGTTTGTGCACCGAAGACGCGGTGTTTTGCCTCAAAGAAGCAAACATCGGGTTGGTTGCGGATATGGGCGTGCTACAGAGGCTTCCGCTAATCATCGGCCAGGGCTTTGCCCGGGAAATGGCCTATACTGCGGCAAACTACCCGGCCAGAGATGTGGAAAAAATGGGATTGGTCAATAATGTTTATGCCGATCAGGCAGGACTTATGGCCGCTGCTCAAAAACTGGCAGCACAGATTGCCGCTAACGCGCCGCTGGCTATCAAATGCACCAAAGAAGTGCTCAATTTCAGCCGTTTTGTAAACACCTATGAAGGCATGGCAATGGCTGTTCAGAAAAACGCGTCGATGATGATGACGGAAGATTTGAAGGAAGCCTTCATGTCGTTTCTGGAAAGAAGACCCGCTGATTTTAAAGGAAAATAAATTGTATGGGGAATGGTTTCATCCTGCATACGCCGGACCGAATAACCATTCCCCGAAATCCAAGGTAGGGGATGATTATGAAACGAATTATCGCTTATTTAGTTTGTTTTTCGTTACTGATTTCCGCGGCTATAGTTTTTGCGGAAATGAAGTCTCTTCTTAAGGAATACACTTATCAAGCAAGTGAGCTCGACAGCAAAACTTCCTGTCGGGCAATCGCTTTGGAACAAGTCAAAAGAGAACTGCTCGAAGAGCTGGGCGCTTATGTCGAATCAACAACAGTAGTCCAAGATGCTCAAATAGGGAAAGATGAAATTAAAACGATTACCGCCGGTGTTGTCCAGGCAAAAATTATTGACGAAAAATGGGACGGTAAATATTTCTGGATTAAGGCCGAAGTCAGCGCGGATCCTGATGAAGTGGCAGCTTCTATCGAAAAAGTAAGAAACGACCAGAAGCTTGCCGAGGAGCTGGCGGAATCACAAGCCGAAAAAGAAGCGGCACTAAATGAAATTGACCGGCTAAAAGAAGAACTTGCTCAGTCTAATGCTGATAAAGAAAAGCTTGCTCAATATAACCAGGCAGTCAACCAATTGCAGGCCGCCGATTCCTTTGAATCAGGCACAGCAATGACTGTTGCGGGAGATTATGAGGGAGCAGCCAAAGCCTACGACCGCGTGATTTACCTAAGGCCTGAAGACCCCAAGGCATATTTCGGCCGCAGTATTGTCTATATATATTTGGGGAACTATTTAAGAGCAACTCAAGACCTGGATAGAGCCATGGTGATAAGACCTGCCAATACCAATGTCTATTTCCAGAGAGCTTCGGCTTATAAAAGCATTAGGGAAGCGAGGTTAAATGATCCTTATCGAGGGCAGCGATTTCCCGGTAAACCTTACAGACCGGTAGTACCGGTACCCCAAAATGATCCTCTGAAGAAGTATTTGGATAATAAGCAAACTCAGCACAAATTTGTTAAGGTTAATCCTTTGCAGCCAGGACCAGGAATCAAAAGAGACCCCCGGCAAGTTCAACCGCGCACTTTCCAACAGAAACAGGAAAGGCCTGTTATTGGAAAACCTGCAAGACCGTACATATATCGAAAAGGTGATGTGCAGCCACCAACCCATCCGGAGAGAAAACCGTCTGTTACCACACCTCGTGTTGATGAACCAAGGATAATACAAAACAGAAACTCAAACGAAGAACGGAAAAGAGACTGGCAACTAAAGAAAAAAGAACAAGATGATCAAAGGTCTCTACAAATGCAACAGCGCCAAAATTTGAAGAAAAAAGAAGGCTCTTTTGCCAGAGATCAAGGCCAGCCGCAAGGTCGCAGGCAAGCCAATGTCCCGACACCGAATCAGCCGCGGGTAGAGAGAAAAGCACCTATTGGCCAGCCGCGCGTTGATCGCGTACAAAAGAAGGAAATAAAAGAGGACAGGAAAAACTTAAAGCAAAATAGATTTAATAAGGATGACGACAGACCAGACCACCGCTAGAGCATCAGTTGAACAATCATCACATAATCCCCTTAAATAAAAAGCCGCGTTATTCCTAAACGCGGCTTTTTATTTGCGTAATAATACTTTGTCTTTGCGAGCGAATGTAATGAGCGAAGCAATCTCGTAAACCATTGCTAATATTTAGATTGCCACACGCACTGTCGTGCGTTCGCAATGACAAATTAGGATTGCGGCACAGCACGCCTACGACCGGTGTGGCAGAATGCACGTTTGCTAAATATTTTTTGCTGCTTGTTCAATTCCCTTTCGAATAAAATCCAGTTTTTCCTGGGCCATCTTCACCGATATACCCATGACCAGCGTGCGGCCTAAAATGTCTTCGGCCTGCGGAATGCTCTCTTTAGTATACTGCACCCTGCCTTTATATGATGGATCGGTAAACGGATATTTCTTGGAGTTAGCCGTCGCGCGCGCCAGGAAGTGTTCCCAGTTCGGAACATAATGCCACAGATTTCTTTTGTAGCAGGTAGTATCAACACCTTCAGCGCTGAGCAGATTCTGGAACTTTTGCGCCTGATTTTCATCCGGCAGATTAAACGCTAAAAACGTGGCGGAATCTCCTTCTGGATCGGGCTTTGCGCGAAATCCCACGCCGGGAATCTGCGCCAGTGCATCCATAATAAACTTCTTATTTTTCTTCTGCTCGCCGATTAGATAATCCAGTTTGCGTAACTGCGCCAAGCCTAAAGCCCCTTGCAGCTCATTCATCCTGTAGTTGAAACCAAGAATTGTCCTACCCTCCAAAGCGCGGCTTACCTGCGGATTATGATCATGACCGTGGTCATGATACCATTCCGACCGGTGGTAAAAATCAAGATTATTGGAAATGACCATTCCACCTTCTCCGGTGGTAACAGTTTTAACATAATCAAAGCTGAAAGTTCCCATATCGCCAAAGCTGCCCAGCTTTTTACCTTTGAAGCTGGCGCCGCAACCCTGAGCGTTATCTTCCAAAACCAGCAACTTGTTTCTGTGGGCGACTTCCACTATTTTATCAATGTTCGCGCCCGATCCGCACATGTGCACAGGAATTACCGCTTTGGTATATTGGGTTTTTTTCTTTTCAATTTCTTTGGGATCAAGGTTAAGGGTATCATCAATATCCACCATCACCGGAATTGCGCCTACTTCCAGCACTGCTTCGTAAGTGGCCAAAAATGTAAAAGCGGGCACAAGCACTTCATCACCGGGGCCAACATCCATTGCCCTCAGGGCAATCAGTAACGCGGCCGAGCCTGACGTAACGCCCAGCGCGTAGCTTGCACCGCAATACTTGGCAAACGCCTCTTCAAACTCTCGAACCTTATAAATTCCTTTTCTTTCTTTATCAAAACCATAACGCATCAGAATGCCCGTTTCGAGCACATCCATTACTTCCTTGATTTCTTCTTTACCGATTAATTCTGCTCCAGCCATTTATTCCTCCTTATTTAATTCAATAAAACAATATCTTCTTTCTATGATTTGACTCGGAGAACTTTGCCTAAATCCCGAATCGCCTCGCCCCGCGTATGCTGGGCTTCGCATTCGGGATAATTCGACCAACAAGCTCCAGTTCTCTTTGCTCCTGTAGCTTGGGTCTCATTAAAAAGCTTGCGCGTAAATCGCGATCATATCTTCTTTGGTAACTTTGCGGGGATTATTTTCCAATGGTCTGGCTACAGTCAAAGCCACATCAGCCAACGCTGGAAAATCTTTTACTTTAATACCAAATTGAGAAAGTGACGAACTAATGCCACAATCCTCAATTAGCGCCTCGACAGCGTCGAGGGCTAAATACGCGGCCTCTCGGGCAGGAAGGCCATCAATACACTCTCCCATTGCTTCTGCTACATCCGCAAATTTTTCCAGTGCGCCGGGCAGATTAAAAGCCATTGTCGCCGGCAGCATCATCGTATTGGCCAGACCATGACTGACACCATATTTACCACCTAGCGGGTAAGACAGCGAATGCACGGCCGTAACTCCTGCGTTAGCCAAACCGATACCGGCATATAAACTGCCTAAAAGCATTCTTTCGCGGGCAACGATGTTTTTGCCGTCATGTACGCAGGTGCGTAAATTTTCAGCAATCAGCGCGATTGCTTCGAGTGAAAACATTTCACTCATAGGTGATGCGTTAACCGAGGTGTAGGATTCAATGGCATGACACAAGGCATCAAGACCTGTCTGGGCCGTGGGTGCGGGCGGCAGGCTTAGCGTCAATTCCGGATCAAGAAGCGCCAGCTCCGGGTAAAGATAAGGGCTATTCATCCCTTCTTTCTTTTTGAGATTCTTGCGCACAAAAACCGCGGTAAATGTAACTTCACTGCCTGTTCCGGCAGTTGTGGGGATCATGATTTTGGGCAAGCCCTGTTTGGGAACTTTATTGAGACCAAGATAATCAACCGCGCTGCCTTTGTTGGTTGCCAGCACCGCGATTGCTTTGGCCACATCCATGGCGCTGCCACCACCGATACCGATGACCATATCACATTTGTTTTTTAGAGCAAGCTTAGCGCCCTCATCGGCAAGTTCAATGCCCGGCTCCGGATCAACCTTATCATACACCGTAAATTTAATGCCTTCGGAGACAAGAATACTGGCAACTCTTTCGAGCAGACCCGTTTTGCCAAGATTTTTATCAATAACCACAAGAGGATTCTGTGCGTGCAATTCCTTAATGTGGACGGCAAGTGTTAGCAGCGATCCATTGCCGAAAATAATTTTTTTTGCGCCGGTAAAAGAAAATGTTTTTCTCATAATTTAAACCCTCCATTGGTTTCGACTTTAATTAAGATATTGTTTTGCATTGAATATACACCCCGGAGACTTAACAATCCGGCAAGAAAAACAATGCTTCTATGTCCGTTTTCTATGGGAACTGCTCTGCAAAGTCAAGTTGTTTTGTACCGCTCAAGTTTGCGGCAGATACCACGAATTAGACCTGCCTCGCGCGACAATAGCCCGGCGCGGCTAAAAAAACGTCGCAGATGCATCATCCAGTAGTCATGATTTTCAGGATTGATAAATTCGATATCGGCAAGCAATATTTGAATTTGCCCGTACATCCCTTCCAACTCCGAAGATAGCGCTAATTTTGGTGTTGCCGCAGATGGCGTAGTTGCCACAGATGAGGCAGTAAATATTTCATAGCACAGAATCATCACGGCATGAGAAAGATTAAGGGAAGTGAACTCCCGCGATGTGGGGATGGTCACCACAGCATGACAGAGACGCAATTCCTCATTGGCAAGGCCGGTATCTTCCGGGCCGAAAAGCAGGGCAACCTTATTTTTCTGAGAAATATCGGCAATGCTCTTGCCAATTACCCGGGGCGAGGTAAACGGGCCCCTGGCTTTACCCAGACGGGCGGTTGTTCCTACAATATAATTGAAGCTACCGAGCGCTTCGTTGATACTTTCAGCATACTGGATTTGATCCAGAACATCCGAAGCCAGATGGGTGGAGCGCTTCTGCATTTCTTCCCGGTCAAAATCGGCTGTGCCCACTACAATTATATTACTGATACCCATGTTTTTTGCGGCACGGGCAACTGAACCAATATTACCCGCGTATTTGGGCTTATATAAAACGATGCTGATATTTTTAGTTTTGGCTTTCAATATAATTCCCTTTCATTCCCGATAATTGACTGTGCCGCAATCCTCAATACGCCATTGCGAGCCGACTCTCGGTCGGCGTGGCAATATCGGAATTACGTAAATTCACGAAGCTTTTATAAATCAGTAATTAACGAAATGCACGGAGAATTTATGATGTTATATGGAGCTTTGCATAACTACATAAAACTGACAATTTATTCGCGGACGAGTTGAGCCAGAAAATGTTATTCAGTCTGACTTCTGGCGTAATTATAAAGGTCTGGTTGACTTAGGATACAAAAAACATTATCATGTACATCATGGAAAGAATGAATTTGCCGATGGGAAAAAACATATCAACGGCATGTAATCATTCTGGTCCTACGCAAAAAAGAAAGTAATGAAGTTCCACGGTATCCCTAAATCAACTTTTACTTTCATCTCAAAGAATGTGAGTTCCGGTTCAATTACCGGAATCAAAATAAATCATGAGCTTATCAATAACCGCAAGGGAAAAAATTGCCAGAGAGTGGAGCCACGTATTGAAGGGTCTGGTTTTGGCAATTATTGTTGCCATCGCCGCTAGGTTACTGCATCAGTTGATTCCGGAGGGAACGCTGAACAAGGCGGTAAGCGATATCTTAATTGCGATTCTTCTGGGACTCTTCATCCGAAACGCAGTCGGTGTTTCGGAGAGCTGTGAAGCAGGGGTGAAGTTCGCCCTGGAGCGCGTGCTGCGTTTTGGGATCATTCTGCTCGGTTTACGCCTGAGCTTGCAGGATGTTGCGGCCACCGGCGGTGCGGCAATGCTGCTGGTTTTCACATGTATCGCGGTTGCGCTATCCACTGCTTACATTATCGGCCGCCTGTTTCAAATTCCTCCGCGTCTTACAGCGCTGATTGGTGTTGGAACCTCGATATGCGGAAATACCGCAATCGTGGCGACAGCTCCGGCAATTGGTGCCAAAGAAGAAGAAGTCAGTTTCGCCGTCGCCGTTATAACACTTTTCGGTCTTATTGCAGTGATTATCTACCCGATCATAGGGCAGTCCTTGGGGCTCAGCAACACCGCATTCGGGCTATGGGCAGGCACTGCTGTAAACGACACATCTCAGGTAGTGGCGGTTGGGGCTGCTCATAGCCAAACTGCTTTGAATATTGCTACAATCGTGAAGTTGATGCGCAACACAATCATGGCGCCACTTATCATCTTGATCGGGCTGCTTATGACAAGAAAGGTCATCTCAGAGAGGGGAAGTACCGCGGAGTCGGATATTCCCCGTGGCGGAATCCTAATTCCCTGGTTTGTGATAGGTTTCCTTACGATGTCGCTTATACGCACCACCGGAATCACTGCCGGAATTCTGCCGCAGGATGTCGCCTCTCCCGGCACACTGCAGATGGGTGCGTCAATACTCACGGCTTTTGATGCGATAGCAAGATTTGCGATTCTCACTGCTCTGGCTGGCGTCGGGTTGGGCACGCGTCTTGATGTCGTACTCAAGATCGGCCTGAAGCCGCTCATGTTAGGTCTGTGCGTTTCAGTTGTCCTGTCCATCGCCAGTTTGAGCCTGATTCTGCTTTTTGGAATGGGATAAATGCGGTTGGCTTACTTCTGCTGTTTTCCTCAAGGTAATGTCAACAATTATTTTCCTGGGTGTTATTTTCCTGGGTGTTAAAGACTTATATTTACAATCATCAAGTATTATTTTTTATCAATAAAAGGATAAAACATGCGAACTGATGAA
>SESG01030616.1_pt1 | contig 67856 bp, 40 predicted proteins | sample 3171421 | NCBI WGS metagenome assembly SESG01 (sample SAMN10866946, study PRJNA518727) | freshwater metagenome | biome: subpolar coniferous forest; feature: holomictic lake; material: water; isolation source: holomictic Lake 227, 6 m and 8 m depth | place: Canada: near Kenora, Ontario | collected...
ATTTTGGTTGGCATTGGTTAAATGATTGATTGAATGATTTATTGAATTGATTATTAAAAGGGGTGCAAAATTCGGGATAAAATTTGAATTTACCAATAAAATAAATGATTAATTGCATAGTTCATAGAACACCGGTTGCCTTTTTACAGGCAATAAACATGAAACAGGGCATACCCTGCCTTACGGGCAACCCTTTTTTATACCTTTGCACTCTCTAAATCAGCCAATGAAACATATTTTCTTTTTTGTCTTCCTGATCCTGTTTGCACAGACCGGGAAAAGCCAGGTCAAGATCCTGTTTGACGCCACCAAGGCCGAAACGGCAGGTAATGCCGACTGGGTGATTGATGCCGATACCCATAACCTGGGGTTTACCAACGGCCCTGCCGTGGTTGGCCAGGGAAATGAATCCAACCCGCAGCAGTTGCCCACCCCGGCGCAATCGACCGTGACCTCTTCCACCTCCGAAACCTATTGGGAGGGCGGTATATCTGCCTGGGGGATCGAATGCGTGAAACAGGGGTACCACGTTGAAACGCTTCCCTACAACGGGCAGATCACCTACGGAAACGCCGGCAACGCTCAGGATTTGTCGAATTACAAGGTTTTCGTGGTATGTGAACCCAATATTGTCTTCACTGCCTCCGAAAAGACTGCCATGATGCAGTTTGTGCAGAATGGCGGCGGGTTGTTCATGGTTTCCGATCATAATCTTTCCGACAGGAACAACGACGGGTGGGATTCGCCCCATATCTGGAATGACTTTATGAGCAGCAACAGCGTCCAGGTCAATCCCTTCGGCCTTACCTTCGATTATGCCGATTTCTCCGAAACAACCACCAACATACCCTCCCTGCCGGCCGATCCCCTGCTGCACGGCCCGATGGGTAACGTTACCGCGGCCATGTGGAGCAACGGAACCTCGATGACCCTCACCCCGTCGTCGAACAGCAGCATTACCGGGGTTGTCTACAAGACCGGCTCCGCCTTCGGGAATTCCAATGTGATGATCGCCCACGCGACCTACGGGAGCGGGAAGGTGGTGGGTTTTGGCGACAGTTCCCCCTGCGACGACGGCACCGGCGATCCGAACGACCAGCTTTACAACGGCTGGACCGGCGATGCCGGTGGCAACCACCGGATTGTCATTATGAATGCCACCATCTGGCTGGCATCCTCTGCAGGCCCTGCCATCACCACGCTGGCAGCCACCGGCATCACGCAGACACAGGCTACCCTGAACGGGTCGGTCAACCCGAACGGGGTTGCCACCTCGTGGCATTTTGAATGGGGCGCCACCACGGCCTATGGGAACAATACGCCGGTTGTTTCAGCAGGCTCGGGGACAACCACAAGCAATGTCAATGCAGCCATTACCGGACTTCCAACAGGAACTACCTATCATTTCAGGCTGGTCGGCGTTGCCGGCACCAGTACCATTTATGGCGGCGACCTGCAGTTCACCACCACCTGTGCGAGCTTTACCCTGCCCTTCAGCGAAGGGTTCAGTACAACCTCAATCCCCTCCTGCTGGTCGCAGGTCGATCACCAGGGAAACGGCCAGGTGTGGACCTTTGGTGCGATCACCAGCCAAACACCCCTCCCTGCCCTGAACGGAAATTATGCCTTCCTGAACAGCGGCGGATACGGCACCGGGAATTCGCAGAATGCCGACCTGGTCTCGCCGGTGCTTGACCTGACAACATATACCACCGTAAATCTTTCGTTCAACCACTATTTCAAATCCTATACAGGATCGTCGGGAACGCTGTCGAGCAGTACCGACAACGGTGCCACCTGGTCGCAGATCATCCAGTTTACCACCACTTCAGCCACCAATCCTGCCGTTTACAACGCGGCGGTTGCCGGGGTTGCCGGTCACAGCCAGGTCAGGTTCAAATGGAATTATACAGGAACCTGGGGATACTCCTGGGCCATCGACGATGTGCTGATCACCGGCACTTCAGGAGGAGCACCTACCCTCACGGTTACCCCGCAAAACCAAGATGTCACCAGCCCGGCCGGCTCCACTAGTTTTGCCGTGACCTCCAATGGCGCATGGAGCGTGGTGAGCGACCAGGCCTGGTGCCTGGTTACCGCCCAGGGAACGGGCAACGGAACCTTATATGTGAACTATGCCGGGAATACCGGTGTCATGCCAAGAGTGGCCAACATCACCGTTACGGTTCCGGGTCTTTCTCCCGTGGTAGTTACCGTTACCCAGGCAGGCGCAGCGCCGTTGCTTTCCGTTGCGCCTCCCAACCAGAATGTTGGTGCGGCGCCGGGCAATGTCACCTTTTTTGTAACATCCAATACCGGATGGACGGTTTCAAGCAGCCAGACCTGGTGCACGGTGACCCCAGCCGGAAGCGGCAACGGATCGATCGTGGCCACCTATGCCTCCCATTTCACCCCGGGACAGCGGGTCGCGGTCATTACGGTGACCGTACCTGGATTATCCCCGGTGGCGGTTACCGTTACCCAGGATGGAACCACGGGAATCGGTGAACCGGCGAAGGAGGAGTTGCTTGTTGTGCCAAACCCGAACGACGGCATATTTGAGATCAGGACAAAAGGCCTTACCGCCGCGGTTGCAAGTGTTGCGATAATGGATGGCACAGGTAAAGTTATCCTGACGAAGGTGTTTTTGGACAAAGAACCCCTGCGTATTAACCTCGGCCATGTTGCCAAAGGGGTCTACCAGGCAAGGATCGAAGCGGGAACGGAGACCTTCTACAGGAAGGTTTTGGTAAAGTAGCCCAAAATCAATTTCCATTGCTTGCTTTATCAACAGCCTTGTCGAGACAAGCAATTTGTTTTTGAATTTCCTGTTTCCCTTTCTTTATTCAGATCAAACAATGGGAGTTAAAGTGTATCCGAAAAGTCATTTCCCGGGAGCAATTATCATGCGGTTTTACGAAAACAAATTAAGTGTACGTCTTAAAGTGTACATTATAATTTTGTTATGACAGATGGAAATTTTTGTAAACAAAGCAATAAAAAACCTCACAATCAACGTTTCATATTTCATTCTTCACAATTTGAAATTATTTCAGATATGAAAAGTGATATCTGATATCCATAATTCTACCTGGAAATTCCAATTGATCTTTTTGTTAGGTTATTTTTGAAATTGTTTAGAAAGTATTGATACATTCTTTACCTTTGGCAGCATAGATTTTAAATCAAATTATTCTTTCAATATTTATTTATCGGATGATTTTCTGGTTTTTGCGTTTGGTTTGAGAAATAATATTCATTTACATACAATTTATCTTAATTATTAAAACTGAATTCATGGAAAATCTAAAGAAACTTTGGTTGTCGTATAATGAAACATCTAATAAACTGGGAAAGGCATTAGGCAGGACAAGTAATATTGTGGGTGAGTATGCTGAATATATTGCCCTGCGATATTACGGAGGCTCATTTCTCAAAATTTCTGATTCGGGGGCGGATATCAGGGATAAGGAAGGAAGGTTATTCCAGGTCAAGGCAAGGAAAATGGAGGTTGCCAGATCAACTCAACTGGGTATCATACGCTCATGGGAGTTTGACTATCTGGTTGTCATCCTATTTGATCCAGAAGGCAGGATAATTAAAGCCCTGGAGGTGCCTGTTACTGTCGCAAAAGAATATGGCGTGGCAAATAAACATCAGAACGGGTGGGTGATAACAACTAACCGGGAATTTCTTCAGGATGCAAGATCAAAGGATATTAGTGCAGCATTATCCAAAATAAATCAATAAGGGACTAGCAATCGGCGTGTTGCCGCTTTTAAAGCCCCATTGATAAAGAGCAGGTTACTAGTAACACCTTAATGCTGTATGCATTGCAGAGCACTGTTTTCGTAAAGGCGCCCGGAGGTTTCTCTGTTATATTCCGCTATTCTGAAAATGTAGTCAGTTCCTTCCCGTCATACCGGTACAAACCCATGGCTGAAGAGGCAAACCAGATATTGCCCTCCTTATCCTCCACCAAAGGAAACATCTTGTTGTCTGGGATCCCGGTTTTCAGGGCAAAACTAATGGTTTCATTCCCGTCGAAATATTGCAACGGCCTGTTTTTGAATGTTTCGCAGAACCAGAGCCGGTCTGCGTGATCTTTCCAGATCAGATAGAGTAAGTCGTGCGTGTCTTTCTCCGCGAAAACATTGGTATTGATGGTTTTCCCGTCATAACGGCACATCCCTTTTCCGATACTTCCAAACCATATGTTCCCGATTTTATCTTCTGTGAGGTATTGCGTACGTGCATACCCTTTGGGCGATACCCGGCTTATTGTTTTACCATCATACCGGATAATCCCTTCCCCGATGCAGGAACCAAACCATATGTTCCCCTCCCGGTCCTCCAGGAAAGAAAAGATTGCCTTTAAATGCAGGCTGTCCCTGTTGATGATATCGCTGTTAAGGAAACGGGTGAATTTTTTTCCATTGAAGCAAAAAACGCCCTTGTCGGTGCCGAACCAGATGGTTCCCTTTTTATCCTGCATCATGGTCCAGACCCCGTTTTCAGGCGATTGGGTTCTTTTTGCCGGGATTTTATTATAAAAATCAGGAGAATAATCCGCATCGAAGTACATCATGGTGAAGGTTTCCCCATTGTAAAGGGCGAGCCCGCTTTTCGTGCCAACCCAGATGTTACCCGCCTTGTCCTGCAACAGGGAATAAACAATCAGGTTGTCCAGCCCCTCTTTTTCCGTGAAGTTTGTAAACACCTTTCCATCATAGCGGAATAATCCTTCGCCGTTCGTGCCAAACCAGAGATTCCCCGCTTTATCCTGTATGGCACAACAGGCTTCAGCAATTTTATAGAGCCCCCTGGCTTTAGGAAATTTGACCGTTGTTTTCGGTATGGTTATCCTGTTTGACAAGGTCTCTGTCAGCTGTCCATAGCAGGATGTGAACAGAAAAAACACCAACATCATTGAATAAAAAGGATTGAGCAGACAGGGCTTCTTCATTTGGTATTTGGATTTAAACGTGATGAGTTTTCAGAAAAAGGATCAGCAGGCCACTGCCGGGAGACAACGAGGACACAATGAAGCGAACATAATCATTGCCGGTCTTTTAACTTTTTCCCGGCATTTTCTCCATGTCCATGAATAGAACATTCCACCGGTGGCCGTCGGGGTCGGAAAAAATACAGCCATACATCCAGTCCTTCATGGGGGCGGGAATATGATCGCTTTTGCCGCCGGCCTTCACAGCCTTTGCAGCCATCTCGTCCACCTCCTCCTTGCCGGAGGCATCAATGGAGAGCAGAACTTCTGCAACCTTTGCCGTATCGGCAATTTCACCGCCGGTAAAACTTTTAAAGGCGGGTTCGTCAAAAAGCATCACAATGACCTCTTTTTCGCCGACCACCATGGCGGCTGAATGGTCGGTGTTGCCATGCCGGGTGTTGAATGAAAAGCCAAGGGATGTATAGAATTCTCTTGACCTGTTGATATTTTTTACCGGGAGATTGATCCAGACTCCTTTTGTCATACAATTCGTTTTATTAAGTTTCTACAACCCGATCATATAATCCATCACCAGCGAACCACCCAGGTATGTCGTCATGGCGATAAAGATAAAGGCGGTCATTATAAGTGCAAGTAAGCCATAACGCACTGCTGCGGAATTCTTTTTCAGGTACAGGGCCGCCATGCGGCCGAAGGTCGCCGCGATGACCGTGATCAGTGCGATCGTGGCAAACAGTTCATGTTTGTCACGCATCATCCCGGCATCGCCCTCCATCGGGCTGGTAAGGAAATAGCCGCTCGCGAAGGCAACGATCGCCCCTGCCATGCCGATCGTTTCGAGCCAGAAGCCGGTCTTCGACAGGCAGGGCCCGTTTTTCCGGAAAGCGGAAAAGAGATCGAAAACAAAACCAACCGTGATGAGTGCGATCGGAAAATGAACCAGCATCGGGTGAACATGCGTTACATTAAACATACCCTTGATTTTTAAGCAAAGGTACGCGATAGAAGATTGGGTTGTTTGCTCCTGTCTCCGGATAATTTATCAACAACCGGATTTCATAGGGGATTTTGAAATAATTTTACCGCCTCGGTCCACCTTCGGAAATTATCCCAAACTCATGGTTGATTTTATTCATTTACACCTACATACACAATATTCTATTCTCGACGGAGCCTGTCGCATCAAGGAGATGGTAGGCAAGGCAGCATCGCTTGGCATGCGGGGAGCGGCAGTGACCGACCATGGAAACCTCTATGGTATCAAGGAGTTTGCAGAGGCGGCAGCAAAATATGAGGATTTCAAGCCCATTTTCGGCTGTGAGACCTATGTGGCCAGGCGCGGTCACAAGGATAAATCGGAGATGATCGACCGCAAGGGTGATCACCTGATCCTGCTGGCCAAGAATGCCAAGGGATACAATAACCTGCTGAAGCTCATCTCGTTTTCCTGGACTGAAGGCCATTATTATAAGCCCCGTATCGACAAACAACTGCTGGCTCAATATCACGAAGGACTGATCGCCTCCTCCGCCTGCCTGGCCGGGGAGATCCCGCGGGCCATCCAGGCAGGGAACCTTGCGAAGGCTGAACAGGTCATCCTGGAATATAAGAAGCTGTTTGGCGGTGACTTTTACCTGGAGCTGATGCGTCATCCCGCCACCGATCCCACGCGCGACGGAGATGTATATAAACGCCAGATGGTGGTAGGGGATGAGCTGGTAAAGCTTGCGCACAAACTCGATGTCAAGTTGCTTGCCACCAACGACGTTCATTTTCTTAATGAAGCCGATGCCGAGATCCACGACCGCCTGCTTTGTATCAATACGGGCAAGTTCATGGATGATATCGACAGGATGCGCTATACAGGCCAGGAGTGGTTCAAGTCGAAGGAGGAGATGAACAAGCTCTTTGCCGACATCCCCGAGGCACTGGAGAATACCATCGAAGTGCTTGACAAGGTCGAGCCTTACAGCCTGAACCGCGAACCGATCATGCCCGATTTCCCGCTGCCCGACGGGTTTACCGATCCCGACGAATATCTGCGCCACCTGACCATGATCGGTGCGGAAAAGCGCTACCCGGAGATTACGCAGGAAATTGCCGACCGCATCGATTTCGAGCTGGCCGTCATCAAACATATGGGATATCCGGGCTACTTCCTGATTGTACAGGATTTCCTGAATGCCGCCAGGTCAATGGGCGTTTCGGTCGGGCCGGGACGGGGCTCGGCAGCAGGTTCGGTAGTGGCCTTTTGTATCCGTATCACCGATGTGGACCCGTTGAAGTTTGACCTGCTGTTTGAAAGGTTCCTCAATCCCGACCGTATCTCCATGCCCGATATCGATATTGACTTCGATGAGGATGGCCGTGACCGCGTATTGAAATGGGTCGTTGAAAAATATGGCAAAAACAAGGTGGCCCAGGTGATCACCTTTGGCACCATGGCGGCCAAGGGCGCCATCCGCGACGTGGGACGCGTACAGCGGCTTCCGCTCGACGAGGTGAACCGCATCTGCAAGCTGGTTCCCACCAAACCAGGCATCACGCTGAAGGCCGCCTATGAGGAGGTGCCCGAACTGAAGGCGGCACGTACCTCTCCCAACCCGCTGATCGCCGAAACGATGAGGATCGCCGAGAGCCTCGAGGGATCGGTGCGCCAGACAGGGCTTCACGCCTGCGGCATCATCATCAGCCGCGACGACCTGACCGAATATATTCCCATCACGATTTCAAAAGAGACCGAACTGTTTGTGACACAGTTCGACGGCTCTTTTATCGAAAAGGTAGGAATGCTCAAGATGGACTTCCTGGGGCTGAAAACGCTCTCCATCATCAAGGATGCCGTCAGAAACATCAACAATTCCAGGGGCGTCGACATCGATATGGACAACCTCCCGTTCGACGATGCAGCGACCTACGAATTGTTCAGCCAGGGCAAGACCACCGGCATCTTCCAGTTTGAGTCGGACGGGATGAAAAAATACCTCCGAGAGCTAAAACCCAACAAGATCGAGGATCTCATTGCCATGAACGCGCTCTACCGGCCCGGCCCGATGGATTATATCCCCAGCTTTATCGCGCGGAAACATGGGCGGGAAAAGATCGCCTATGATATTCCTTCGATGGAAAAATACCTGAAGGATACCTATGGCATCACGGTCTACCAGGAGCAGGTCATGCTCCTTTCGCAGGAGCTGGCAGGCTTTACCAAGGGGCAGGCAGATTCCCTGCGCAAGGCCATGGGCAAGAAGATCGAACACATGATGACCGAGCTGAAGCCCAAGTTCTTCGACGGCTGCAGGAACAACGGTCACGACGAGGAGGTGGTCAAAAAGATATGGAATGACTGGATGGCCTTTACCGACTATGCATTCAATAAATCGCATTCGGCCTGCTATGCTTACGTTGCTTACCGCATGGCCTGGCTCAAGGCCCACTACCCGGCCGAATTCATGGCGGCCGTCTTAAGCCGAAACCTGAACGACCTCAAGGAGATCACCCTCTTCCTGGATGAATGCAAGCGGATGCATATCCCGGTACTGGGCCCCGATGTGAACGAGAGTTCCAACGCTTTTTTTGCCAATAAACGGGGGGAGATCCGCTTCGGGATGGCCGGCATCAAGAATGTCGGCGAGGCTGCCGTGACCAGTATCGTCGAGGAACGGGTCAAGGGCGGGCCCTACACCAGTATTTTCGACATGACCCGCCGCATCAACTCCCACACGGTGAACAAACGCTGCATGGAGTCGCTGGCCAAGGCCGGGGCCTTCGATTGTTTCGAGAACACCCACCGGGCGCAGTATTTCTACCAGGAGAACTCCGACGATATGGTGTTCCTTGAAAAGCTCATCCGTCATGCCACCGATTACCATGCCCGGAAGGATTCGATGCAGCAGTCGCTTTTCGGTGAGGCCGAGGAGATCCACTTCCCGGAACTGACCATGCCCGAATGCCGCCCCTGGTCCAAGCTGGAGCAGCTGAAGTTTGAAAAGGAGGTCACGGGCTTTTATATGAGCGGCCACCCGCTCGACGATTACCAACTGGAGATAGACCAGTTTTGCAATATGACCATCGAAGATCTGAAACAGGACCTCAGGGGGCTGAAGGGGAAAGATGTAACCTTTGCCGGGATCGTCATCGAGGCGAACCACAAGGTCGGCAAGACCGGAAAACCGTATGGTTCCTTTGTTGTCGAGGACTATTTCAACTTTATCTCCCTGACGATGTTTTCGGAAGAATACCTTCGCTGGAAACATATGCTGGAAGCCGGGCAGTATGTCTTTCTGAAAGCCCGCATCGAATCCAGGTTTGACTCACCCGACCAGATGTCCATCCGCGTAAACCAGGTTACGCTGCTGCCGGAGGTGCTGGAGAAATTTTCGAAACTGCTGTCGGTGACCGTTTTCCTGAATGACCTTACGGCTGAAAGCATCAGCAAACTGGTACAGGCTGCAAAATTCCACAAGGGGAAATGCAGCATGCGCATCAGGGTCCACGACCCGCTTGAAAATACCACCATTGACCTGCCTTCCAAAAAATTCAGGGTGAATCCCAAGGAGTTGATCGGCGCCCTGGCCGATATGCCGGAATTCCAGGTGAGGGTTGTCGGAGATATTGGATGATGTTCACCGGTCATAAAATGAAACCTTTTTTGTAATTTAGCCACCTGAAATTTAACTCACTTTTAAAGAATTATCATATGTTCGAAACATTAACGGATGCAAATTTTGAAGAGAAGATCGTAAAGAGCGACAAGCTTGCCCTGGTTGACCTGTCGGCCGAATGGTGCGGACCCTGCCGCATGGTTTCACCCATCATTCACGAACTGGCAGCCGAATACGAAGGCCGCATCGTGGCCGGGGAACTGAATGTTGACGACAATCCCGCAACTACCGCCCTTTACCGGGTCAGGAATATTCCCACTGTGCTTTTTATCAAGGGCGGCGAGGTGGTCGACAAACAGGTCGGCGCCGTACCCAAGGCCTCCTATAAGGCCCTCATTGAAAAATATATTTAACCTGTGCCACCCACCCTCGATACAGGCCGCCTGGAGCAATTCTCCTCACTTGAATTCTTAGCCAGGCAGGTGGTTGAGGGGTTTATCACGGGGCTGCATAAAAGCCCTTTTCACGGTTTCAGTGTTGAGTTTGCCGAGCACCGGCTGTACAACACAGGCGAATCGATCCGTTCGATCGACTGGAAGTTGTTCGGCCGCACCGACCGTCTCTATACCAAACGCTATGAGGAGGAGACCAACCTGCGATGCCAGGTGTTTATCGACAACTCTTCGTCGATGTATTACCCGGTGTTGTCGAGTCCCGACATCAATCATCCCAACAAGATCACCTTCTCCGCTTATGTTGCGGCCGCCCTGCTTTATCTTTTCAGGAAACAGCGGGACGCGGCCGGCATCAGCGTGTTTTCGGACACGGTGGAGCTGCATACCCAGACGAAATCGAACCCGGTACATCACCGGTACCTTTTCAATGAACTTGACAAACTCCTGATCCCACGGCCGCCCGAAGAGCACAAGGGTACCAATGTGGCACAGGCCATCCATGAACTGGCGGAAAGGATCCATAAACGTTCGCTGGTGATCATCTTCAGCGACATGTTCGACAGGTCGGCGCAACCGGAGGAGCTGTTTTCCGCGTTGCAGCACCTGAAGCACAATAAGCACGAGGTCATCCTGTTTCATGTGGTGGATAAGGGAAAGGAGATAAATTTCGATTTCGAGGACCGGCCCTATAAATTCATCGACCTGGAAACCGGCGAACAGCTCAGGGTGCATCCTTCAAAACTCAGGGAACGCTACGTCGGGGCGCTCTCCGCCTTCAGCAATGAATTAAAGCTCCGTTGCGGCCAGTATCACATCGACCTGGTTGAAGCCGATATCCATTCGGGTTTTGAACAGGTGCTGCTTCCCTACCTGGTAAAACGCAGCAAGTTATTCTGACCGCAATCCTTCCCGGATTTTTTACTAATTTTGCGGCTCTATAAAAAACTGCAGCGATGACCGAAATTGCCTCCAAATACAGCCCCTCGCAGGTTGAGGATAAATGGTACGAATACTGGATGAAACAGGGTTTCTTCCACTCCGTTCCCGATGAACGCGAGCCCTATTGTATTGTGATCCCGCCTCCCAACGTGACTGGCGTTCTCCATATGGGACACATGCTGAACAATACCATCCAGGATATTATGGTCCGCCGCGCAAGGATGATGGGCAAGAATGCCTGCTGGGTCCCGGGAACCGACCATGCCTCCATTGCCACAGAAGCCAAGGTGGTTGCCAAACTCAAGGATGAGGGGATCGACAAATCCAGCCTGACGCGCGAAACCTTCATGGAACATGCCTGGGAATGGAAAACCAAGCATGGCGGGATCATCCTCGACCAGCTTAAGAAACTCGGCGCCTCCTGCGACTGGGAACGTACCTGCTTTACCATGGATGAATCGCTGTACGATTCGGTCATCGACGTATTTATCGACCTTTATAACAAAGGCCTGATCTACCGCGGAATCCGCATGGTCAACTGGGACCCGAAGGCCCTAACCGCCGTATCGGATGAAGAGGTGATCTACAAGGAGGTCAATTCGAAATTGTTTTATGTCCGCTACAGGGTTGAGGGAACAGAGGATGAATGGATCACCATTGCCACCACCCGCCCTGAGACCATTTTGGGGGATACCGCCATCTGCGTTCACCCCGAAGACGCGCGCTACCGGCATCTTCGCGGGAAACGGATCATGGTCCCGCTGATCAACCGCTCCATCCCGGTGATCTTCGATGAATATGTCGACCGCGAATTCGGCACCGGCGCCCTGAAGGTTACCCCGGCCCACGACGTAAACGACTACAACCTCGGGCTGAAATACAAGCTCGAGGTCATCGATACCTTCAACCCCAACGGTACGCTGAGCGAAGCTGCCCTGCTCTATGTAGGCGAGGACCGCTTTGTGGTTCGCCGAAAAATCACCGAGGAGCTGAAAGAAAAGGGTCATATCGTCAAAATACAGGAATATACCAACAAGGTTGGTTACTCCGAACGCACTGATGAGGTCATCGAACCCCGGATCTCAGTCCAGTGGTTCATGAAGATGAAGGACCTGGCCAAACCGGCCCTCGAATTGGTTGAAAACGATACCATCCTTTTCCACCCCGCCAAGTATAAAAACATGTACCGCCACTGGATGTCCAATGTCACCGACTGGTGCATCTCGCGCCAGTTGTGGTGGGGACAGCGGATACCGGCCTATTACCTGCCCGGCGGGGAATTCGTCGTGGCCCGTTCGAAGGAGGAGGCGCTTGTAATCGCCAATGCGAAAATCAAAGGAGAGGATGCAAAATATTCCATTTCCGATCTCCGTCAGGACGAGGACGTGCTGGATACCTGGTTTTCGAGCTGGCTCTGGCCCATCTCGGTGTTTGACGGCATCCGTCATCCCGACAATGCCGATATCAATTACTATTATCCCACCAACGACCTGATCACCGCCCCGGAGATCATCTTTTTCTGGGTAGCGCGGATGATCATGGCCGGCATGGAGTACCGCAAGGCAATCCCCTTTAAGAATGTATATTTCACCGGCATCGTACGCGACAAACTCGGCAGGAAGATGTCGAAATCGCTCGGCAATTCTCCCGAACCGCTGAACCTCATCAGCCTCAACGGCGCCGATGCCGTTCGCGTGGGCATGCTTCTCTGTTCCCCCGCAGGCAACGACCTTCTATACGACGACGCCCTCATTGAACAGGGCAGGAATTTCTGCAACAAGATTTGGAACGCCCTGCGGCTTGTAAAGGGATGGCCTGTGGATGATTCCCTGGAACAATCAGAGGTAAACAGGGTTTCGCTGAACTGGTTTGAATCGGCCTTCAACGCTGCCCTGCAGAATATCAATGCACTTTACGACGATTACCGGCTGTCGGAGGCGCTGATGGCCGCCTACAAGCTGGTGTGGGACGATTTCTGCTCCTGGTTCCTCGAAATGATCAAGCCTGCCTACCAGCAACCTATCGACCGGCCGACCCTTGAAGCGGTCAAAGGTTTGTTTGAAAAGTTGCTCAAGGTCCTTCATCCCTTTATGCCCTTTATCACCGAGGAGATCTGGCAGATCCTCGAAGAGCGCGGTGAAGGCGAGTCGATCATGCTTTGCATGGTGCCGGTTCCTGCCGCCTTTGACCAGGAGCTGATCGCGAAGTTCGGCTTTGCGGAGGAGGTCATCATGGCCATCCGCAATGTCAGGAAAGAAAAAAATATTCCCCAGAAGGAGGCAATCCGGCTCTTTATCCGTAAAAACAATAACGAAGCATCGGACACAACCTTCGATGCCCTGGTCGGAAAACTTTGCAACATCAGCGAAATTGCCTATGTTTCGGATAAGGTGCCCGACAGCATCTCTTTCGTCACGGGTTCCACCGAATTTTTCATCCCGCTCACCGGGAAAATCGACGTTGCGGAAGAGATCCGGAAACTTGAAGAGGAACTGGCCTACACGACCGGTTTCCTGGGAAAGGTGATGCAGAAACTGGGCAACGACAGTTTCGTTAAAAATGCGCCTCCGGCCGTGGTTGACTCCGAACGAAAGAAACAGGAGGATGCCGCCGCCCGGATCCGTGTGCTCGAAGAACAGATCAGGGGACTGAAATAACCCACCCCGATCTCTCCCTGCATGCAGAGGGGAAAGGGGTTTAAAACCAAACAACCATGCAAACCATAGATAAAACCAAGCCGGTGATGGTCACCGGCGCCACCGGCTATGTTGCCGGCTGGATCATTAAAAAGCTCCTGGATGAAGGAATCACGGTGCACGCCACCGTAAGGAACCCGGGAAACAAACAATCGCTGGTGTTCCTGGATGCCCTGGCCGAAAAGGCAAAGGGCACCATCCTGTATTTCAAAGCCGACCTGCTGTCCGAAGGAGCCTACGACGAGGCGATGGCAGGGTGTGAACTGGTGTTTCATACGGCTTCCCCTTTTACCAGCAACATCAGGGATCCGCAAAAGGATCTCGTTGACCCGGCATTGAAGGGTACCCGGAATGTGCTGGCTTCGGCAAACCGCACCGCGACGGTCAAACGGGTGGTACTTACCAGCAGTTGCGCCGCCATCATCGGCGATGCGAAGGATTGCCTGGGTTACCCGGGAGGAATTGCCACGGAAGCACAGTGGAATACCACCTCAACCGTCGGTCACCAGGCCTATTCCTATTCAAAGACAGTTGCCGAACAGGCAGCGTGGGAGATGGTAAAGGCGCAAAACCGCTGGGACCTGGTGGTGATAAATCCCTCCCTGGTTATCGGCCCGGGCATCAACCCCGATGCGACCTCCGAGAGTTTCAGCCTGGTACGCCAGCTGGGCGACGGCAGCATGAAAAGCGGCGTTCCCTCGTTCAGCATCGGGGTGGTCGATGTAAGGGACCTCGCCGAGGCCCAATACAGGGCTGGCTTCCTGCCGGAGGCAGAGGGAAGGCACATTATCTCGGCTGAAAACACCGATTTCCTCACCCTGTCGGGATATCTTCAGCAGAAATTCGGCAAGGCATATCCCTTTCCAACCAAAATACTGCCTAAGTTCCTCATCTGGCTTTTTGCCCCCATGGCCGGATTCAAACGAAAGATGATCCGGCTGAATGTGGGTTATCCGTGGCGGGTTGACAATACCAAGAGTATCCGGTCTCTCGGCATGACATACCGGCCGGTGGAAACTTCGATGGTCGATTTTTTCCAGCAAATGGTAGATTCGAAGAAATTCGAAACTGCTAAAAAGTAATCCATCCCGTCATGTCCCGGCCCATCCGCAACATAGCCATCATGGCCCATGCCGATGCCGGCAAGACCACCATTACAGAGCACCTCCTCTTCCTGGGCGGACAGACCCGGCAGCCGGGATTTGTGGACCAGGGGACGGCCCAAACCGACTTTCTCCCGGTTGAACGCGAGCGTGGCATCTCGGTGCGTTCGGCCAGCACCTCGCTGGTATGGAATGATATACGCATCAACCTTGTTGACACCCCCGGCCATGTTGATTTTTCGGCCGATGTCGAACGGATCATGCGGGTACCCGACGGGGTCATCCTGGTCATCTCCGCGGTGGAAGGGGTGCAGGCTCATACCGAAACGTTGTGGGCCGGGTTGCGGCAAAGTTCCCTCCCTGTCATTATCTTTATCAATAAGACCGACAGGGTTGGGGCCGACAGTGAAGCGGTTATCCGGGCAATTCAGGCGGAGCTGCGGGTGGACCCCCTCTGCCTGCAGGAGATATCGGGGGAGGGCGGAAATGATGTGGCCGTCACGCCGATATGGAATGAAACCGGGATGGAGGCCCGGCTTGTTGAGCAGGTGGTCGCCACCGACGATCATCTGCTGGATCGTTACCTGGAGGGAGATGCCCCGGGCTTCAGCGAAGCCGACCGCCAGTTGGCAAAGCTGGTACAATCGGGCAGGGTGTTTCCCCTGCTGTATGGCTCGGCAAAGCTGGGACTGGGGATGACGGAGTTGCTGGATGCGGTGGTGCGTTATTTCCCCGCCCCCGCGGGCGATGCCGGGGAACCGTTGTCTGCGCTGGTTTACGGGATCAGCCATGACAAGATCATGGGGAAAATTGCCCAGGTTAAGGTTTTTGGCGGAAAGATCGTCAACCGGGATGTCATTTTCAATGAAACCCGGCAGGTGGAGGAGAAGGTAACCCAGGTTCGGCGGATCTTCCCGGGAAGGTTCGAGGATACCGGGCTGGTTGAAGCCGGCGACATGGCCGGGATTTGCGGGCTGGTCAGCGCCCGGGTCGGCGACCTGCTGGGGGTGGGTCACGATGGAATCCCACCTGCCGTAACACTGCGCATGCCCCTGCTGACCGTCCAGGTGAAGGCAGTGAACAGCAGGGATTATTCAGCGCTGGCTGCCGCCATGCTGGAACTTGCTGCCGAAGATCCCGCCCTGGAATTCGAATGGCTTCGCGATGAGGCGGAATTACATGTAAAGATCATGGGCTGGATCCAGATGGAGGTGCTGGAAAGGATCCTGGCCGACCGCTTTGGTGTCGCGGCAAAGTTTGAAAATCCCACTGTGATTTACAAGGAGACCCCATCCTCCATGGCCGAGGGATTCGTTCAATACTGGATGCCCAAACCCTGCTGGGCCATCATGCGTTTCTTAGTTGAGCCGGGAAAGCTGGGGAGTGGCGTGGTTTATAACAGCATCGTCCCGGTGAATGATATCCAGCTGAAATACCAGAAAGAGGCGGAACGGAGCATTACAGGGGCCCTGAAACAGGGAATCAAAGGATGGGAAGTTACCGATTGCCGCATTACATTGATTGCCGGTGAGGACCATCCCATGCACTCGCGTGCCGGCGACTTTGCCATCGCCACCCCCATGGGGATCATGAACGGGCTGGTCAACAGCGGAACCACCCTGCTCGAACCGATGATCCGTTTCAGGATAAACGCCACCGATGACCTGCTTGGCGTGATTACCAGCGACATTACCCGCATGCGCGGGAGTTTTGAAAGCCCGGTGCTGGACCATAACCGGTTTACCCTGCAGGGGATTGTACCCCTGTCAACCTCGCTTGATTTCCCGGTAAGGCTGAGCTCCCGCTCAGGCGGGAAGGCGAGAATTTCGACCCATTTTGATGGTTACCGCGAATGTCCCGATGAACTGGGGGTGATCAGGCCCTACAAGGGCATCAGTCCGCTCGATACTGCCAAATATATCCTGAAAGCGCGCAGGGCCATACAATAACAAACTGTTTGCAGTTCGTAAACCGAGACGGATCGTAACCATGTTGGCACAAATGAGGCATCCCCAATAGAATGAATCCAATTGTAAATATCATGTAATACATTGATGACAAAGTGGTTAATCTGCTCGAATTAATCATGGGAATACGATCCTTATGGAAAAAACAAAAGTTCCGACATGTTTTATTCCGTGGCTTTCCTGCCTTTCCAACGGAGGTTAATCAAAAAAACTTGAGTATCCGTTTTATATATTACCTTTACCTGTTATTTCATTAACAACAGGATCCGATTTTTCCTTCGATAAACCTTACCGGTGTTCAAGGTTCTTGCTGGTCTACCCGGAAGTGTTTCCTTCAACAAGTTGATTATTTTTTAACAGGCCTTTCGCAGGCAAAAGAAGATTGCAGGATTGATACGGGTACAATAGTGATCCATCAGATAATGTAATGGAATACCTGGAAAACCAGGAAAATGTTCGTTCTTAAGCATGCAGAAGCGGGGGCGGTCCAACGATATTGATAGAAGACCGGTAATATGAACTGTCAGCGCCACCTGATCCGGAACATTCACTCTAACGCTACTAATACGCCTAATAACCTACTACTACTACTACTACTACTACTACTACACTAAATTCCCCGACATGAAAACAAGAACCAGAACCTTCATCACCTCATTGGTCATCATGAGTTTATTATTGCTGTTAAACACCAGCTGTAAGAAAAAGGAGCACAGCAACTATACCGCCACGGGTAAAGCTGTTTACACAATCGCGGTAATTTCCGACCTACACTACCTGGATCCGTCATTGTGGAGCGACACAAGTCACTCGGGTAAATTTTTCAGCATGTTCGACCAGCGGATGCCCGGCGAAAGCGATGGGATCATGAGAGAGGTCGTACAGGAATTGATCAATGCAAAACCAAAGCCCGACCTTGTCCTGGTACCCGGCGATCTGTCGTTCGACGGTGAAGCGGTCAGCCACGAATCGGTTAAAGGGTTTTTTACAGAATTGACGGGTGCAGGCATCAAGGTCAGGGTGATCAATGGCAACCACGATATAAACTTCACGATGGCAAGCAGCTTCCGGGGTTATGACACCGTTCATGTGCCACATATAAATCCTGACAACTTTAAATCAATTTATGCAAACTTCGGTTACAGCGATGCGCTCTCCACCGATCCCGCTTCGCTAAGTTATCTTTCGGAACCGCTGCCGGGTCTCTGGCTGCTTTCGATCGACGCCTGTATTTACCGCAAAAACAATAAGGATTCGGCATGTTCGGGTGGATCCATGCGGCAGGCAACGATGACATGGGCCCTGGCACGCCTTGCTGAAGCGCGGGCCAAAGGGAAAACAGTTTTCGGCATGATGCATCACGCGCTGATCAATCATTATCCTGACCAGGATTTGTTATACCCTGATAATGTCGTTCAACGCTCAACAACGGTATCGGATTCGCTCATGAACGGAGGATTAAAGCTGATGTTCACCGGCCATGGTCATTCAACCGACATCGTGAAAAAGACGGCAGGAGACAAATTTTTGTACGACATCGAAACCAGCTCTACCATCGCTTATCCATGCACATACCGGATGATCACCTATATTCAGGATTCTGCACTGATCATTTCAACCATTCCCATCACCTATAACAACTATCCGATGCCTTCCGGCATGTCATTGCAGGCCTATGCAAAGCAAAGGATCCGGAGTGCCGTGGAAATAGATAACGCCTACTTTTATACCCAACCGCCTTATAACTATAAACCAGATACCGCAAGGCGACTTTCCCGGAGGATGACACCAGCGTTGATGGCGCAAATGGCCGGTGATGAGCAGATCTCATCAAACTCCGAGTATGACTCGATCCAGGCAACCATTAACTCGTTAGGAGCAAGTTTTTTCCCTGTCCGCGCCGATTGGTACCATTTGTGGAACGACCTGGAACCTGCCGACAACTCGCTGACCATCATCCTGAAGTCGGGTAACTGTAATAAAAAGTAGGGGAGATAGGTCCCTGCCCGCAGGCAAGGAGTGCACGGGACAGGTATAATAAACCTGTTGGGACAATAGCGATCATCCCGATTTTGCATTACATTCCATTGTGCTCCGTTATTGTCATTGGAAGGTTTTAAGGGCTTGTCATGCACGATTGACGACCATGACAGGTCGGTCAGAAAGCCCTCAATGCTCTGCGATTTTGCCGAAAAACAGCCAGGGCAGGATGAGATCCTCAAAAATGCGGGCTTGCTTTAATTTGATTCGATGTTCACTCAGGCCTGGCGTGAGCGGTGGCAACCGGCAATACGTTGAAAGGCACCTTTTCCTGGTGACAGATGATTTTGGCAACGTCCCGGGCCGACTTGATGGCAACCGGCAACCCCCCGCCGGGAATGGTCCAGTGACCCGTAAAGAAGAAGTTCTTAAGCCCAGGGAGCACGGTTTTAACCGGTGATTGCGAAATGATATTTTCTCCCGGCAGCCATCCCTGTACACTGCCTTTCCAGTTACGGGTATAACGCCGGAAGGTGGCAGGAGTGGCAATGTCAATAACTTCGGTATTGCTGCGCAACCCGGGCAGCCTTTCATCCGCCGCCCCGATGATCTGCTCTGCAAAATCCTGCTTTTGTTCCAGGTAGCCCGGATAATCTTTTTCCCGGAGGTCGATCCAGAAATCAGCCTGCCGGGTGTAGAAACTGAGATATACCACCGTTTTCCCCGCTGGGGCAGCCGATGGATCGTAATTGTTGAGATGGATCTCCATCCGGTTATGTTCAGTTCCGTCGGGAGAGACCAGTTTCCGGTCGAGGGGAAACCGCATGAAGGGCGGATGCTGGTTGTAGTTTGCTGCAACCCCGAGCGAGACCACGAACACCGAATAGTAAACCTTCAGCCTCTCCTGCCGGGAGAGCTTTAAAATGGTATCGTTGACAAACTTTCCCTCCAGGGCTTCAAAGATCGTAAAATGCCAGTCGGCAGCCGAAACGGTGATGTCCGAAGCAATGAACCCGCCGTTTTTCAGCAGCAATCCAACAGCCTTGTTTTGTTCCGTCACGATCTTTTCCACCTCCGCCTGGTACCTGATTTTTCCCCCGAGTTCTAGGTATCTTTTTTCAATTTTCCCGACGAAACCGACCGAGCCGCCTGCAGGATAGCCTGTTGCGTTACGGTCATTAAAGGCCAGCGGCAAGGTATGGATGAGCAGCGGCAGTTCATCGCCGTCGAAAATCAGCTGGAATGCCTCTTTCAGGAAAGGATTCCTGAGTTTTGCAGCAAAGGTGACATTGGTTTCCTTCCTGACCCTGTTCAGGAAAAAAAGTAATGGCAAATACCTGATGAAACGGATCTTGCGGCGCAAGGGCAAAATATCCGGCACCTCCCTGACCATGGGAGGGATCTCAAAGTTTTGCATCTTCCTGATCGACCGGATAAACTGCGTTACAGGCTTTTTATCTTCGGGGGCAATGGAGAGCAGGTATTCCTCCAGCCTGTCAAGGTTGGTGTACAAGTGAAACACCTTGCTTCCAAAACGGTCGGCCGAATCACTGACCTCAATATCCATCCTCGTTTTGTGATGAACAAAACGGATCGATTCCATGTCGATCAGTTCCGACCATAAAAGGTAGAACGGGTTATGCCTGTTGGATCCCAACAGCCACTGGAACCCGCTTTCAAAGGTATATCCCTTGCGGCTCCAGTTGGTGCACAAACCCCCGAATGTGGAATGACGCTCGAAAATTTCAGTTTCAAACCCGTTCATCTGCAGGTAACATCCTATGGATAATCCTGCTACCCCTGACCCGATAATGTTGATCTTCATCGCGTAAAGATACGCTTCTCCCGGGAAAAAGAAAAACAGGGAAAAAATCGAACGGGATGAAGAGGAAGGATCGGCTTTTATACTTCAACAATGCGGATTGTCCAGAAGTCGTCGGAGAGATTCCCGTCGGTCAGGTAACCATAGGGCATCGTGAAATAGCCTGCCATTCCCCAGTCGGAGCCCCAGCTGTTGCGGACAATAAACCGTTTGGCGGTATCATCGTACCCGACGGCAAGGACTGCATGGCCGCCCACACATTTTTCGTTTTTCTTCGGGAGGTTCAATGTTCCGGATTTGGCAACTGCATCGCTTTCAAAGGATTCGTAGACCGTGAAACCGAATACAAAGGGGTAACCTTCAGCCAGGCAACCCTTCATCTGGTCGGTGGTGCGGGTTACACGGTGATAGGAGAGGGCCTGGTGTTTCAGCGCCTCCTTATAGCAGGCAGCAGCCGGCTTGACGGCGAATTTCGTGATATCGTACGGCAGCATTTTCTCAGGACACACCCCCTTGGTGTTGAGACTCTTCATTCCATCCCTGATTTCAGCGCCATTGTCAACAGTCACAGTGTGTTCCATGACCCTTTCATTATAATAGATGAAGAGACGGGCAGGCGTAAAATCCGCTGTTATGTTCTGCTTCATCAGGCCAAACTCAAAGGCGGCCCCAATTGCATTGGCCGTGCAGCTGCCCAGTTCACCCTGGTCGTATACAGGCGGACAAAGGTGTCGCAGATCAACTTTAACCGGCAGTTTAGCCATGACAGCACGGGGTGCTGAATACATTAAATCTCGCTGGTCGGGCAAATCAGGTCGCCAACCATACCATGTTATATTTCGCGCCATATAAAATGATTTTGTGTGTTGCCTACTCTGTTCAGGATTTTCGGCATACTCCTCTTGATTTTTATTTTACAATGGGTTGTTATCCCTCATACGCATTGTCAGCGGTCAACGCTTTATGATCTTTTGAATCACCGTACCATCCACGGTGACGGATTTCAGTAAATAACATCCACCCGGTTGATGGTCAAGATCTATCAAACTGGGAAGTGAATCCGGGTCGTCGCCCGATATGATCAGCTTTCCAACCTGGTTATAAATACCAAACCAAATGGTGCCTGATGGGAATGTCACCCGGGTCATTCCATCTGTGGGATTGGGGAAGATGAGACCCGGCTGATCCTTGCCTGCTTTTGAAACACCTGTGAAGAGACCCTCAGCGTCGGTTTTCACCATGCACGGGTACTCCTTCTGGTCGGCTGAAAGACTCCTGCCTGCCGCCACATAGCCATTGTCGCCGGTGACCCGGACTTCATAAAAACAGCAGTTTTCACTGCCATAGAACCCTTCCATGGTCAGGTTCCCGGCCGCATCGAGCGTTGCCAGGTATCCCCGGTAAGCGGTTGAATCAGGGTCGTGATTGGTGCCGCAGACAACATAGGTATTGCTGTTGGCCTTTTGGATGGAATATATGGTAGCGCTGTTAATCACCCTTGTCCACAAAGTGTCGCCATTCTGATCTGTTTTCAGAAGCTGGAATTTCCAGTCGGTTCCCCAAGGGTCGTCGCTGGCACTAGCAACTACCATCATCCCCCCGTTATCCGAACAGCAAAGATCACTGGCATTACAGAATTGCCCATGGACCACGTTCGGGTATGTTTTAAAAAACAGGAGGTTCCCGTTACGCTGGGTCTCCGCCAGCAAAATGGTGGTGGGTGGTTGAAGGACCAGGTTGTCCTGGTAGCCGCATAGGGCATAATGCCCGCCGGGAGTTTCGGTAACGGAGGTTGCTGATTCAAAAGTAAGCGGGTCGCCGTCATCAATGAGCCTTGTCCAGAGTGTGTCTCCCTGGCTGTTGGTATTTAACAGGTAAGCAGTCCAGGAGAGCACGGAGGTGGATTGGTCCACCCTGCCGCAAACCAGGTAGCCGCTGTCGCTGGTGCGGATAAGTCCTCCCACTCCCTGGTAAGCCCTGTCCTGGTAACGTTTCACCCAGATCTTCTGGCCTGCCTGGCTTAGTTTCATCATAAAAATCCCGGCTCCCTCGACAGAACCAGCCGCCATGAAACAACTGTCGGGCGTGGGGATGATCTCCGCGCCATAGGTGTTCAATCCAAAGCCTGCCCTGACCGACCAAAGCGTGTCGCCAACCTGGTCGGTTCTGAAAAAAAGGGCCTTAACGGTGTCGGGATAGGTGCCCGAATATCCTGCCATGACATAGCCGCCTTCATAATTTTGGCCTACCGAATTGGCTGCGGCATCCCCGGATGGGGAAAATTCCAGGAAAACCTTTCCGAAATTATGCTGGCCAAAGGCCATCTGAAGGAGGAAAATACAAAGGGGAATCAGAATTATTCTTTTCATAACGTCCGGATTCAGGGGATAGGTGTTCGCACCCCGCTTATAGGTACTTCGCTATAAAAGGATCATCAATGCTGATGCAGCCTGCCGGAAATGCACGTTAAAACGGGTGAGTCTGCAGTTACCATGCAGGTTCAGCCAGCCACAGGATAAAGATACAATATAAATAATAAAAGTCAAGTATAAGTAATGAAAAAATGACATTAAAATATTTCACGATTATCTTCGGAATTTGAATGCGCGTCGTCTTTTGGTGGCGGCAGCCAGCCTGTTACCGCCTGATATGAATCGCGGGAAAAAATGCGGCGTGTGAATTTCTGATCCACCGTCCCATAAAATCTGCTTTTATTCAAATGTTTGGTGCGTTGATATTTAGCGTACCTTTGCAAACCATTTCAAACAGCCACCTTATTAATTTAACATGCAGGATATCAGAAATATCGCTATTATTGCCCATGTTGACCACGGTAAAACAACCCTGGTTGACCGGATATTGCACCAGGTTCATATGTTTCGCGACAACCAGGACGTTGGGGAGCTGATCCTCGATTCGAACGACCTGGAGCGCGAGCGCGGGATTACCATCCTCTCGAAAAACGTCTCCGTCAGGTACAAGGGAATTAAGATCAACATCATTGATACCCCTGGTCACTCCGATTTCGGGGGAGAGGTCGAACGGGTTCTGAACATGGCCGATGGCGTACTGATCCTGGTGGATGCATTCGAAGGCCCTATGCCCCAGACCCGGTTTGTGCTGCAAAAGGCCCTGGAATTAGGCAAGAAACCCATTGTGGTGATCAACAAGGTTGATAAGCCCAACTGCTCGCCCGGCGAAGTACAGGAGGCCATGTTCGACCTGATGTTCAGCCTCGATGCGAGCGAAGACCAGTTGAATTTCCCCACCGTTTACGGCTCTTCCAAACATGGCTGGATGTCGGATGACTGGAAAAATGAAACCACCGACGTCAGCTACCTGCTTGACCAGATCATCGAACATATCCCTGCCCCGCCGCAATTGCCGGGTACGCTGCAGATGCAGATCAGCTCACTCGATTACTCCTCTTATGTGGGCAGGATCGCCGTTGGCAGGATCACCCGCGGAAGCGTAAAGTCAGGGATGCCCATCTCGCTGGTCAAGAACGACCGGACGGTTGTCAAATCGGTGGTCAAAGAGCTTTACCTGTTTGAAGGACTCAGCAAGGAAAAGGTCAAATTTGAGGTTAGTGCGGGTGAGATCTGCGCCATCCTCGGACCCGAAAATTTCGATATCGGCGACACCATTGCCGATTTTGAAAATCCTGAAGGCATGTCTCCCATCAGCGTTGATGAACCAACCATGAGCATGCTCTTCACCATCAATAATTCACCGTTTGCAGGCAAGGAGGGAACCTTTGTGACCTCCCGCCATATCCGCGAGCGGCTTTTCAAAGAGACCGAAAAAAACCTGGCCCTGAAGGTCGAGGAGATGGATTCACCCGACCGTTTCCAGGTATATGGCAGGGGAATCCTCCACCTGGCCATCCTGGTGGAGACCATGCGCCGCGAGGGATACGAATTTCAGCTGGGCCAGCCCCAGATCCTCACCAAGGAGATCGACGGGGTGAAATGCGAACCTGTCGAATTGCTGAAAGTCCAGGTCCCGGAAGCATTTGCCGGCAAGGTTATCGAGCTGGTAAGCCGCCGCAAGGGCGACATGACGCACATGGAACACAAACGCGACCGGGTGATCCTCGAGTTCGACATCCCCGCCCGCGGACTGATCGGGCTGCGCAACCCGGTGCTGACGGCAACCGAAGGGGAGGCCGTGATGGCCCACCGTTTCAAAGCCTACCAGCCCTGGAAAGGCGATATGCAGGGCCGCAACAACGGCTCGCTGATCTCGATGTATACAGGGCTTGCCATCACCTATGCCATTGATAAGCTTCAGGACCGCGGCAAGTTCTTCATCGAACCCTTCGAGGATGTCTACAACGGGCAGGTCATCGGCGAAAGCACCCGCAGCGACGATATCGTGATCAACGTGAACAAGACGAAAAAACTTTCCAACGTGCGTGCTTCGGGCTCCGACGACAAGGCGGTAATTTATCCTGCCACCAAATTCTCCCTCGAGGAGGCGATGGAATATATCAAGGGTGATGAATATGTGGAGGTGACGCCAAAATCGATCCGCCTTCGCAAGATCCTGCTTGATGAGATCGAGCGCAAGCGCAGCAGCAAACAGGTTGGTTCCTAAAGGAGCTGCCCTGTTTTCCCGGCAGTTACGACAATCGAAACAGGGATTGATATTTATTTTGCGGTAAAAACATATTGCAGGATGTTCGCTCCCATCTGCAGGGCCTTGAGCCGTGTGGGTTCCGAATCGCCGTGAACGGCAGGATCCTCCCAGCCATCGCCGAGATCACACTCATAGGTGTAAAACACCACCAGCCTTCCTTCGTATATAAGGCCGAACCCCTGGGGTGGCTTGCCGTCATGTTCGTGGATCTTGGGCAACCCGGTCCGGAAGGGAAATTTCTGGTGATAAATTGGGTGATCGAACGGTAGTTCAAGCAGTTCGAGTTCCGGGAAGAGTCTTTTCAGCTGGGGCCTGATAAACTTATCCATTCCGTAATTGTCGTCAATATGCAGGAAACCACCGCCAATCAGGTAATTTCTCAGGTTCTGCAACTCCTGTTCCGAAAACACCACATTCCCGTGGCCGGTCATGTGAACGAACGGATAGTTCATCAGGTCGGTGCTGCCAACATCCACCGTGGCAATATCCTCGCTGATATTGCAGGAAAGATTATGGTTGGCGAATTTCGCCAGGTTCGGCAGGGAGGTGGGATTGGCATACCAGTCGCCGCCACCCGAATATTTCAGGAGCCCGATCTGGAACGACGGCGGCGTAAACGAAGTGGTGACCAGCATAATTGTCATGCAGGTAAAGACCAGGAAAGACATCCTCTTTATTCGGAGCATAAGTCAATATTCTTGATTGATTTAACTGACCAATTTGATAAATCTTTATCTACTCGTGGTTTCGTGGTTACCTGATCCTGTTCATCAGCGCTATCGTATTACAGGCCACGAGGCCGGCCGTTTCGGTTCTGAGCCGGCTTTCACCCAGGCTTACAGGGATATATCCGGCGCCGATGGACAGGTCGACCTCGGCTTTGGAAAAATCCCCTTCGGGACCGACCAGGACCAGTACAGCGGAGCCCTTCCTGTAAAGTTCATGCAGTTCAGATTCCAGGCCGGTTTCACACCAGGCGATCAGCTTTTGCCCGGTGAAATCCCTTGCTATGAAATCACGGTAACTTACAGGTTCATTTAACCTTGGAAGCCATGATTTCAGCGATTGCTTCATGGCGGCAACCAGCACCTTTTCAAGACGCTCCGGCTTCACGATTTTGCGTTCGGAATGGTCGCAGATGAGCGGGGTTATCTCGTCGATGCCGATCTCGGTTGCTTTTTCAAGAAACCATTCAAACCGTTCGATGTTCTTGGTCGGGGCCATGGCGACATGAAGGCGGTGCCCGGCCCGCTGCTCCAGGCGGGTTGTCTTCAGTATCTCCACCAGGCAGCCCTTATGATGAACCTTTGCCATCCGGCCTTCGTAAAAATTGCCCAGGCCATCGGTCATATGCACAGCAGCGCCCTCCTGCAGGCGAAGCACCCTGACGCAATGCCACGACTCCTCTTCGCCAAGCGCACATGTGTTGCCGGCAATGCCGGAGATATAAAACAGCTGCATAGTATCTTATTATGTGACAAAGGTAAACAATTGACAAACCGGGAACCTGCACATTGTACAATGGTTGACCTTTCAGGGGGTTTGCAGGTTACTGGTAGTCAGAACCGTGGCTCACCATGATTTTTTTAAGCATAATCCTGTTTCCTTTGATGATCCTGATAAGGTAAATGCCTGCCGGATAGTCCGATACATTCATCCGGTACCGGTAATGACCGGATGGAACCGTACCCATGCCATGTGCAGCACCCGTATCAGAAAAGAGCTGCCAGGAGCCGCCTTCAAAACCATTGATATCCAGGATGAAATACCGGTCTGCCGGATTCGGGAACACTGAAACATCGTCAGGGCACATATATCCGGGTATTCCGGTACAGTCGTCGCGCGTGATCCTGATGGTGTCATTTCCCGTGCAGCCGGGGGAACGGGTAACCGCGACCCAGTAGCTGTGTGACCCAAGCCCGGCACCGGTTGAATCGACCTGGATATCCTGCGTGGTTTGGCCGGTTGACCAATGATAGGTACACCCGGGATTTCCTGCGTTGAGCGTCAGCACGCTCGATGCGCACACGGTCGTATCGGCACCCAGGTTGACCTGGGGAGGGGCACCCGGGTGGATATAGGCAGCTTTGGTTTTGGAACTGCTGATAATTCCATTGGATATCGTCAGGGTTACATTGTAGACCCCTGGCGTACCATACAGGATGTTGACAGGGTTTTTCTGGGTGGAGGAGGAGGGGTTCCCTCCGGGGAAGGACCAGCTCCATGAGACAATGTTGCCTGTTGACTGATCGGTAAAATTCACCATTGTCCCGGTACAGGGCAGGGTGTCGCTGGCTGTGAAATTCACCACGACCGGAGGGGTGATCATCTCAACGGCATCCAGGTTGAATCCTGCGCCGGGTCCAAAGGATGCCCCTGTTCCATTGTCTTTGATGAACAGGTAGCGGGCCCGTGTCATGCCGACCGACCCGAGATCGAAGCCGGCGGTTCCGGTGGCGGTTCCGATGGTGGTAAAGGGGCCGTCTTTGTAATTTCCGCCGGAAACCGTATAGTTCTTATTGTTGATGCCGGATTGGTAGATTTTGAAATCAATGCCCGGGCCGTCGCAGATGGTATCTCCCATATCGAGCACGATCCAGCCGAACCTGCCCATGGAATAGGGAATTGAATCGGGCCGGCCAAGCGCACCGGGTGTATAACCTTCATCATCAAAATTATTCCCGGGGATCTGGCAGCTCATCACCTTGAAAGCATAGCGTTTCGACAGGGGAACCAGCTGAAACCCGGTCGTCGAACAGCCCTGGTCGGGAACCGAAACCCCTGAGACTGTTTTGGTTTTGTACCCGTTCGCCGCCACCCTGATGGTATAGGTTCCGGGTAACACATATTTGTGAAAATCACCCACCACGGGGTCGGTATAAACCGGGAAATAGCCATTTACCCATACTGATGCCGAAACCGGTGCACCGGTGAGCGAATCGGTTACCATGCCCGCCACCCCCCATCCGCACCGTTTGATCATCTCGAGCATGGAGGGTTTGTTGTCGTTGTAATAGGTCATGATCTGCGAGGCGGGAGGCTGCTTGTCGAGCGAAATCTCCATCGACCAGCCGACGTTCCCCAGGCTGCCGTACTGGTAATCCTTGGTGCTGCCGTTAATGGGATACATGACCGTATAACCCTGCCCGTAGGTAAGATTGGTGTAGCCGGAAGTGGACGCATAAACGCCGGCCAGCTGGTTGATGTGGACATAATCGCGGGGATGGTCGGCGCGGTAGCTCCACGGATAGGAGAGTATCTCCGACCCGCTGTGGAAATTGGTATACACCACGAACTGGTTGTCGAAGATGCAATTTCGCAAAGCCCTGGTCTCAACCTGTGAAAAGGCGTCGGTACTGCCCCCTTCGGCATTCCACATATAGCCATTGTCGCGGTTTATGTCGATCAGGTTGTTGTTGTAACGCGACATCGAGGCTCGCCCGTCGGGGTTGACCATCAGGTACAGCCAGATCTCACGGTTGTTGATCAGGTCGGTATAGACGGGATTTGAACCGTAACCCAGCACCAGGTCCCTGGCAAACATGATGATGTTCTGTGATCCTCCCACCTCGTCGCCGTGGATGCCGCCGTCGAACATGATCTCCGGTTCCGGCTCATCAACATTGACATTGTCGCTGATCTTAAGTGCGGCAAGTTGCCTGCCGCCAAGGGAGGTTCCCCAGATCACCTTTTTACAGATGGAGGGGAAGTTGGCGGCAAGGCTGTCGGCAATGGCAATGATCTGCTCATAGGTATAATATCCCGCCGGTACTATAGGGTTGTCCCAGTAATGTTCGAAATGGCGGTTCATATCGGCAATGGTCACGGAATACCGGAGCCCGCTGGTTTGTAATTTCTTCAACTCTTCAGGAACGGCATAACTCCTGATACAGGAGCCATCGGCAGCCGCTGGTTCGGCAACAAGACCGAGTTGCCGGATGGTCGTCAAGTCTGAAGGCGAATCAATAATGACCCTGAGTTCCATCTCCCCTTCCCGCCAACCCTGCGCCATGGAGGTGAAGGAAAGGAGAATGAAAAAAAGGAGGTAAGATGTTATTTTCATGGGGTTTGGCAAAGGAAATTATCAGGCAAAGATCGTAAAGTTTTCGGCACGCTGGCATTAAAAATCAAGGATGTACATGCGGCACCGTATGCACGGGACCTGCGACCTTGTGCCTTTCTACCTGCCGGGCGGCATCTGTGGTTTTATCAGACTTTTAAGCCACAAAGTCACAAAGAAGGCACAAAGGCACTAAGAAAAAACAGATAGACTGTATTACATCCTGTTCCTGACAAAATCAACCACCGGAAACTACTCGATCACAATTTTCTGAACCTGTGAGGAGACGGCATCCGTTACCCGGATAAAATAAACGCCTTTGGAAAATCCTGAAAAATCAAGATGCCATTCGTTCTTTCCTGGCCCGGTGGCAAACCGGTCGGTTCGGATAACCTGGCCCTGGGGATTGAGTACATCCATCACGGCCTCCCCTTTTTTCCCGGTAAACGAAAGGACAAACTGGCCTGTTGTCGGGTTGGGATAGAGGATAAAACCGCTCCCGGTTATGACCTGTTCGGGCACGCCAACCGTTCCGCTGATATTGATATCATTCAGAAAAAGGTTGTTGCCGAAAAAGGCGAACGATTCAAACATCAGTTTAATGTCGGGTTTTCCTGCATAAGAGGAAAGGTCGATGGTGTAGCATCCAACCCCGTAGCTGCCCCCGCACCAGTCGTTGGCCGACTGGGGATAGAAGGCCGTATTTGTTGGGGGGTGGGTCACGAACACGTTGGGCGTGCCATTGGGGCCCATGGCCCATACGCGATCCCAGGTGGTTCCGCAGTCCTGCGATACCTTGATGATCAGCGAGTCGATCCTCACGCGCTGCTCGTAAGCATGCCGGAAGTTGAGTGCAACCGTGCCATACCCGCCGAAATTCATGGCAGGACTGATAAGCTGGTCGCGATGGGTGATCTGCAAATAGTTATAAAAGTTCATCCAGACAGCCTTCGACCCGGGAACCGTTCCGCCCACCGTGATGGTATCCCAGGTGATGGAAAGGTCGGGATTGACAATTTCCCAGTGTTTCGGATTGAAGCCGTTGGCAAAGGATTCGCTGAAGGGTAACGTGAATCCCCCGTTTACGATATACTGCTGTTTGGAGACCGTCACGGGGCCGCCAACCGTGTTGAAGCAGGCCAGCTGAACATCGTAGGCGCCGGGGGCGTTGAACTGAACCACGGGGTTCTGGCTGCTATTGGAGGTGCCGTTGAGGAAGGTGACGCTGTTCGGGGTGAATTGCCAGTCCCAGGTAATCGGGCAGTTGGTTGTAAGATCGGTGAAATGAACCACATCGGCGCTGCAAAGCACAAACTTGTCGGCCTTGAAGTCGGCCACTGGGAGGAGGGTACCGCTGGCCGTGATAAAGTTGGCTTTGGTGATCGAATCGGCCCCGAATTCGTTCCAGACCTTGAGTTTCACAGGGTAGATGCCCGGGGTGCTGTAGACGATATTTCCCGGGTTTTTCAGGTTTGAGGTGGAGGGTGTACCTCCCTGGAAGGTCCAGTGAAAATAGGTTGGCACACCTGACGACTGGTCGGTGTAAGCCACCGGGCATCCGACGGGTACCGTGGTATGCAGTGTTGAAAAGTCGGCATGCGGCAGGGTGTGGTAGAGGTCGGATCCCCAGAGCCCGCGGCCGTAGGTGCCAGCACGCAGTGCATCCTGCGACACGGAGTCATTGTCATAATAGATCTCAAGTTCGGTGATCTTCGCATTCACCGGTAACCCGAGGCTGAAGGGGATCCAGCCGTTGCTGGTCTGGTCTTTATAATAGACACCGGCGTCGGAGCCGACATACAAACCCTCCTGGGAATTCCGGTAATATACGATCGTATTGAGGTGAACGGCCGGCAGGTTCCCGGTGATGTTGGTCCAGGATTGTCCCTTGTTGACCGATTTCAGTACGAAGTTGCCGCGGGTCATATAAACCACGTTTTCGTCGACAGGGCTGGCCTCAATGGCCGTGATGGATCCCGACCCGATAAGGGAGCTGGTCAGGTCATACCATAATGGCGCATTGCTGAAGCAGTCGTCGGTCCTGAAAAATTTATTATCCGACCTGCCTGCGTAGAAGAGGTTGGTGTTGGCGGGCGAATGTTCCACCACGGCCATGTCGGTAGTGTTGCTCCCGGCAAGGTTGTCGGAGATCTTCGTCCAGGTAACCGGGTAGGAGGTCACATCGTTGCACCGCCAGATATTCTGGTACCCTGCAAACATTCCCTTGTGGTCGGCTTCGCTGAGGCAGAACGGGGTTACCCAAGCGCCCGATTCGGTGATGCCGTTGGTACCAACGCCGGCAATATGCACCTCGTTGGCGTTGTTGACCCTGCGGTAGATGTCACCATAATAAATGGTGTGGTAGGTGTAGGCAGCATTGGTGTAATCGATGGCGCACTCCATACCGTCGCCGCCGCCGATCTGGATCCAGCCTGTGGGTGTCAGGCCATAGGTGCCGTTATCCTGGAAGCCATTGATCACCTTGTTCCGGATGGTTTGCGACTGGCCTATTTTATAGATCTGCCCGATGGTCATCCCGGCAGTCTGGAAATTCCAGGTGGTGCCGCCGTTGCCGGTTTCCCAGCATCCGCCGTCGTTGGTGGCGTAAAGATTGCCATTGACCGGTGAAAAGGCGAGAAAATGGCAGTCGGCATGTACCGACGGGACACTGCAGCCCCCGTACCAGTGCGAATTGATAGCCCAGTTTGTGCCACCGTTGACCGATTTCCAGCAATTGACGCCGGCGGCAATGATCGTTTCGGCGTTGTTGGGATCGGCCGCCAGGGCCAGGTCGTACCAACTCTGCCCCCCTGTACCGCTGCCATCGCACGAATATTCGAGGATGTTGGGCGTGGTTGAACGGGCCGTAAAGGTCAGGCCTGCATCAGCCGACCGGTAAAGCCCCTGGAAGGCGCTGGTGTTGTCCGATTCCAACAGGTAAACGTAATTTGGATTGGCCGGCGTAACGGCAATCACGGCACGCTGGCCCGTGGTAAGTCCAGCCGTGACCTGGGTAAAGGTAACGCCGTTGTTGGAAGAACGGTAAAAGGAACTTCCCGCAATGGCATAAACAATGTTGGGATCGTTTGGTTTGAAAAGGATATCCTTGAATCCGCCCGATTTGGTATTGGTCCAGGTTGACCCGCCGTCGGTGGAGCGGAAAACACCGCCGCCGGTGGCAGCCAGGAATATCTGTGAATTTGTGGGATGCTGAATGATCCGGCATACCGTCTGGTTATTCATCCCCGTCTTGGAGTCGGTCCAGGTCAGGCCGCCATTCATGCTCTTGTAAACTCCCATGCCAGGGGCGTCGCCGGCGTCGCGGTCGCCGGTGCCGATCAGGATCTTGGAGGTGTTGGCATAGTCGATCACAATGGCCGATACGCCAAGGGTTGGGATGGTGTCGGTATGGGTCACCCAGGTTGCACCGCCATCGGCCGTCTGCCACATCCCTCCCGAGGGCGAACCTACATAAAACTTGGCGGGATCGGTCGGATGGAAGGCAACTACGTTGATCCTGCCAAGTCCTTCGTAGCCGGCAGGGCCGGGCGCGGGAATCTGGGCCGGCCCGAGGCTTACCCAGGAGCCGCCAGCCGAAAGCGGGCTGTCAAATTGCCTGTATGCGTTAAAAGTCTCGTCCTGCAGCGGAACAGAACCATCGGGATTAATGCGCGACGACATCATATATTCCCAGCGCTTGAACACCTTCCAGCCGCATCCCTTGGTGATCTTACGATCTTTCCAGTAAAGATTAAAGGCCCGCTGCGTCTTGAAAAAATTGGCCGAGGGGTCCTGCATCATGCTGATCCAGTAAGGGAAACTGGCAGTGTCGTTTGTAGCAGGTTTTAAAGCAGGCTGGGAATGGCCGGCCATAACAAGGAGAAGGACTCCTGCGGTAAGAAGTAGCATTCTGCGCATAGATAATGATGTGTTGGTTAGGATGGTAAAGGTATGAAAAAAATGTAAATGTTGATAATGCAGTGATAATGACTCATGAATCGTTCCTGACCCCGGTCAAAATTGCAGGATGCCGGCAAACGCCCTGCTTGAAGGGAATACGGGGATGAAAAGAAAAGAATAGGTAATAGGCTGTCATACAATGTTAAAAAATATTTTATTATTGGTGTTGATATGGTAAATAATTGGCTATATTTGGGAGAATAAATATTCAGGGGTTGCGTCAAATCAGCTTTCGGTTTAGGAACCCGGCCCTGAATGCGGGTTGCGGAAGGATTTTTTAGAAATAAATATTGATATTAAAACAGATGTAAAAGTCATGACAAGGGTTGAATCAAATATCGTTTCAGGAAGTAGCGGTTTGTTATCATTATGATATTAATATATTGTTTATAATCAATGTTGAACTATTCAAATAAAAAAGGAGGAGGTATGAAATTCAATCAAATCGTCTATCTGTTTTTAACCTTGATGATCATGATTAGTTCCTGTAAGAAAAACAGTGAACAAACCAGTACTTCATCAGGCGGTACCTCTTCCATGCTGATTCCGCTGAAAACCGGCAATTACTGGGAATTTATTGATTCATCGTTCAATAACGGGGTTTTTACCTATGCAGATACTTCCAGACTGACCATCACCGGAACCAAACATGTCAGTTACCAGGGCAAAGATTACACGGTATGGTTTTGGTCATGGAATAACCAGGCGCAGAGCCCCTGTTGGTTTGTAAACAATGAGTCAGACGGATTACATTTTTACGGCGGAAAGCTGGATAGCGTGGATTATTTTCTGACAAAACAACTTTCCTATAAATTCCCGGTTCAGGCCGGAGAAACCTGGAAGCAGGTATCAGTCACCTATTCAGGAACAAAGTTTTATCTGGGAGATACCTTACCGACACATTGTTTGGCAACCAGTTATCCCTTTAAAACAAAAGCAGGGGTGCTCTCCTGTATTGAATTTCAGTATATCCGGCCGGCTATAAAAAAGAATACGATAGCAGGGCTGCAGTTTACGGGGATTGACCAAGGCAGTAGCATGGCCACTGAAGTAACGCTGTTTTACAAACCTGACATGGGTTATGTGGGTTATATCGGTAAGGTAAATGGTTTAATCACCTTTACAAAAACTTTGTCCTCCTGTAAGTTAAATTGATTTGTGACAAAGAAAACCAACCAGTGTGGCGATATAGCTTGTAATTTGGCAGGATCTAACGGTTGTGTGCGTTTATCACGCACCGGCGCAGTGAAATTATTTTCCCGGGCTGATCTGGAAACCGGGGTTCAGGTTAAATAAACAGTATCCCTGGCCGACAGGTTTTCCTGCCTCCAGGTTTGTCAAGTTAGAATGATCACCCGGTCAGCGCTTCCTGTTGCATCCGAATGCAGCAGGAACACCTGTACTTTAGATCCATCCGGAAAAGGTATGATGGACGAGCCCGGAAATTTTATCCCAATGAAATTGAGGACCATAGATTTCAAAAATCAGATTTTTCCTGGTTTAACAACCCGGAAAAAATCTTTGGCCGGTTATTTGTTCCCTTCATTTTTTTAACTTTGGTGGGATCGTTGACTGAAAATGAAAGCCACATGAAATTGCCTTTAGCACAATGTTCATGCAAAACGTGAATGATAATTTATGGCTGTTCCATGTTCCCCGAAAAAATAAATATTAACATATGAAACCCTCATTTTCACTTCCCATGTTGATAATCCTCCTGGTTTCAGCCCTGCAGCTGCCGGCACAGGTTGTCAAATGCAAATTAAGCGGAACCGTTATTAACCGCGACAGTAAAACGCTGGTACTGGTGCCTGCAACCGAGGATCCCCGGTTTACGGGCGTCCACATTCCCATCACCGGGAACCATTTTGAATACCTGCTCAAAATCCCGGTCACCGAAAAGTACGACCTTATTTTTCTTGATGAACTGGAAAAGGGAGCCTGGAGAGAAATCGGATTTTTTCCTGAAACCGGAACTGTTGAATTCCGTCTTAACAATGATGAAGCCTTTGATAACAACGTAATCTCAGGAGGTGCGCTGAACGACAGAATGCAGCAGTTCTCGAGACGGGAGGACTCAATATTCAGGCCGCTGACCCTGCCCTTGTCCCGGCAAACGGATTCATTGTGGCAATCGGGAAACTATTACAGCAAAAAGGCGGCCCTGCTGCACGAACGGTTAAGAAAGAGTTCGGATGAAGATGAAAATGCCAGGATTTACCGGGGACTCGATAGCCTTGAGCGCGCAGGCACATTGTACACCGACCAGGTATCACAGCTGATAGCCGGTTTTGATTCAATCGGCCGGCTGAAAATGTACTGGGAAAATGATTATATCCGGAATCATATTGATATCCATACCTATTCCATCCTTTGCTCTGAGGTTCTCCGTTATAAGACAAACAGGAAAAACATCGATTTTCCCTTTATCAACGAAATTTACCCTGAATTTGCCGGGAAATTCCCGTCACATCCTTACACAGTCAAAATTAAAGAGACACTCGATGCCATCAACAATGTAAAGGTTGGCAGCCGTTATGTCGATTTTTCGGCGCCGGTGCGCGATGGCAGGATCGTTAACGTATCAAGGGAAATTGAGGGGAAGGTGGCGCTGATCGACCTGTGGGCATCCTGGTGCGGGCCCTGCCGCGCTTTGTCGAAACGCATGATCCCGGTTTATGAAAAATACAAGTCAAAAGGGTTTGTCATCGTGGGAGTTGCCTGTGAATACAGGAATACCAATGCATTTGATATTGCCGTGAAAAGGGATCAGTATCCCTGGCTGAACCTGGTTGAACTGGATAACAAAAACAGCATCTGGAACAAATATAATATCTCCGGATCGGGAGGATGCACCTATCTTATCGATGCCAGGGGGATCATCGTTGCGATTCATCCCGATGCCGACGAACTTGACAGGCTGCTGGGCATTTTGCTTAAATGAATCAGTGGCAAACGCCATGCCGGGGTCGCTTCATTGTGTCATGGCAGTAAACCACCAGCCCGGTTCCTTCACTGACATTTGGGTGTAATCCCGAAACCGCTGAATCGATCAAAGTTTTGAACGATCAAAGCATTATTTTTGTATGACCGGGCGGAAAAACAGTGATGGTCTGCCTGATCAGGAGACTGATCCGGCAAAAAGTCGCAACCGGGTTCTTTTAACAATGTAATCATTAGGCTGACAGATGAATAAAAGCAGGTTGGAAGCATTTAGCGATGGCGTACTGGCCATTATCATCACCATCATGGTACTCGAACTAAAAGTGCCGAAAAGCAGTGACTGGATCGAACTGCAAAAACTGATCCCCGTGTTCCTGAGCTATGTCACCAGTTTTCTCTATATCGGCATCTACTGGGGGAATCATCACCACCTCCTTCATTCGGTAAAACAGATATCTTCGGGAATGATCCTGGCCAATCTCAACCTGCTTTTCTGGTTGTCGCTGATACCCTTTGCCACCGGCTGGATGGGCGAAAACCACTTTGCCGCGAATACCATCGCCGTTTATGGCAGTATCCTTTGGCTCGCAGGGCTTGCATTTTTTATCCTGCAGAAGACGGTTGAACGTAATGCCCACGATATTGCAGCGTTGAAAAAGGCATTTCTTACGCTGAATAAAAAGGGGATCGTTTCGCAGGCGGGATATCTTGCCTCTGTTCCCCTTGCCTATATTCACCCCGCAATATCCGGAGTGGTATATCTGATCCTGGCCGTCGTCTGGCTTATTCCCGATAAAAACATTGAAAAGGCGCTCAGGGAGGAACGAAAATCAGCATGATCCCGCAACGCAAATCTGCGGCAGCCCTGTACCTGCTTTTCCTGCTTTCGGCCCTGCTGTTTGTTTTGTTCATGATCAGCAGCATGATCAGGCCCTACGGCTATTTTTGCGACGAACTCTACTTCATTGCCTGCTCGAAAAGGCTGGCATTTGGCTATATCGACCAGCCCCCGCTCTCCATCCTGCTGTTGTCGGCAGTGCAAAACCTGTTGGGACATACATTGTTTGCGGTCAGGATACTGCCGGCACTCAGTATCTCATCAACAGTTTTTGTGACCGGCTTGCTGGCCCGCCGGCTGGGGGCGGGTATGGGCGGCATGTTGCTTTCGGGGCTCGCGGTGATGGCAATGCCGGTTTTCCTGCTCTTTGGGAGTTTCTATTCGATGAATGCCTACGAACCCCTGATCTGGACGACCATCACCTATTTTGTGACCAGGATGATCATGGAGCAAGATCCCCGGTACTGGCTGCATGCCGGGATACTTACGGGTGTCGGGCTGGAGATGAAGCATACCATGGTGCTCTACGCGTTCGCCCTGCTTGCCGGCTTTTTATGCTCCGGTCAGCGCCGGCTGCTGTTCAGCCGCTGGCTCCTGTGGGGAGCGCTGGCCTGTTTCCTGATCGTCCTGCCAAATCTGGTCTGGCAAATAGTCAACCATTTCCCCTCGCTTGAACTCTATAAAAACTCCTTTTCTTCAAAAAATATCGGAAAATCGTATGGCCAGGTTTATATAGAACAGGTGATTTTTGTAAATCCCTTTACCTGGTTGTTATGGACCTCGGGACTTGTTTCGCTGTTTTTCAGCAGGGGCAGGCCATTCAGGCCCATGCTGGTCGCCTATTTCATTTTGCTGATCATGATGATGGCCGGCCATTCAAGCCGGCCCGACAGGATCGCGGCCATCTACCCTTTCCTGATGGCATCCGGGGCTGTAGCGATGGAGCAATACCTGCGACCGGCTTCCAGGCGGGCGGCTCAGATCTCAACCGGCCTGCTGATCCTGGCAGGGGGCATCATGGCCGCTCCGGTGTCGTGCCCGTTATTTTCCCCGGCTGCCACAAAACAGTATATATCCAGGCTGGGGCTCCATTTTGACCTGGAAGCCGGCAAGATGGGAGAGCCTTTGCCTCAGTGGCTTGCCGACCGCATTGGCTGGCGTGAGCTCACTGCCGAAGTCGCACGTGTTTACCGCAGCCTGCCTGAAAAGGAGCGGCAAAACTGCGTGATCATCTCGACAAATTATGGCGAAGCCGGGGCACTCGAACTCTATGGTCCTGAATTCGGGTTGCCTGCCGTGTATGCAACCCACAACAGCTTTCACAGCTGGGGCCCGCCTTCCGATACCGTTAAAACCTATATCGCGGTGTGTATTGATGAGGACGACGCGCGAAAAAGGTTTACGAGCCTTGAGCAGGTTGCTGAATTTCATTGTCCCGACTGCACCCGCCCGCAACGGGTTATTCCCCTGTTCGTGCTCCGCGGCCCCACCTTTTCGATCAGCAGGGAATGGGCGAATTTTAAGGTTTACCAGTAACAGTGTCGCTGCAAATGATTATATTTGATCCTTGGTAAAATTCCCGGGAGCATGGTTGTTTTGCTGCCACCTGCAGTCCATCCCCATCCTCCCCGAGTATCTTTACAAAGGATACAGTAATCTAAAATTCAGGAAAATGAGATGGGTTGTCGTTTTTTTGTTGCTTATTTCAGGGATGGGTCAGGTGCAGGCCAGGGAAATCCAAAAGGATACCCTGAGCAGGAAAGAGGCCCGGAGCCGGAAAAAGGCAGAGCAGGAGAAGGAGCTGCAGCGGCAATTTGAAGCGCTGAACCAGGTGCTGCTGGCCAGGTCGTTTGTCCTGGAAGCGGATTTTGTTGAAAGAAAAACAGGGCTCCGTTTCAGGGTAAACCGCGTGCTGAATTTCGTCATGGTTGATTCGGCAGAGGCCACTATCCAGGTTGGCGCCGACAACAGGCTGGGTTTCAATGGGGCGGGTGGTGTTACGGATAAGGGAAAAATATCAGGTTACAAGCTTACCCGGAACGATAAAAACAGGTCGTTTTTCCTGAAAATGGCGGTTCGGAGCTCCCTGTCGGCGCATGTTGATATTTTCCTGGATATTGACGCCTATGGTACGGCCAACGCAGTGGTTTCGGGAGGGATCTTCGGCCAGTATTTCAGGTTCGACGGGCGACTTGTTCCGTTGGATGAGTCGGGAGTTTACCGGGGGCAGTCGCCTTGAAATAGGTTTTTTCATACCTGTTCCCATAGCCTGGTAAAGGACAACGGCTGATGGTAAAACCTTTGATGGATCGTTATTCTGCCTGGGAAATTGTTTGAAGGAATCTTCATGTTCAATGGTACCAACCGTGGAGGGGGCCTTTTATGGCAAAATAGTTTCAGTATCATTCCTGGTACTATGGTGATCAAGCAAATAAAATCTTGATAAACAATTTAATGATAAAAATTTGATATGGAGAAAAATCATGATATTGAGCCGGTGGTTGTCTTTGCCGGGACCATCTGGGAGGCCGAACTGGTAAAGAGTTTGCTGGAGAATGCCGAAATTGAAACCTTCCTTATGGACGAGAATACGGGCACCCTTGCGCCCTGGTACACAGCAGGCGGTGGTGCCGGTTCGGTCAAGGTGGTGGTTTCAAACATGGATTATGAAAAGGCGGTTGCGGTTGTTTCGGAATTCGAAAACAACAACCGCGCCGGGGGGTGATCCTTCTGCCTCCTTCACAAACCCTCAATTGTCGATCTAATCCCTTAAACCGATCTCTACTGTGCCCTACTGTGCCTGCTGTGGTTAAAAAGGCATAGCTTCACGATAAAAGCATAAATTTTCCCCCATCACACATTCAATTTTTATCTCAAAGATTCATTCAACCCTCATGAACATCTCAAACAACAAGATCTTAATTACCGGGGGAGCCTCCGGCATTGGACTGGGGCTTGCCGGGCGGTTTGTCGCTGAAAATAATACCGTAATCATCTGCGGCCGAAGGGAAGATGCGCTGAAAGAGGTATCCGGCAAACTCCCGTCAGTGATGACCTTCCGGTGCGACCTGTCGCAGGAACGGGAACGGATAAGGCTCTTCGGCTGGATACTGGAAAATCATCCTGACCTGAATGTGCTGGTTAACAATGCCGGGATCCAGCAGCATATGACGATCAGCGATGATGATTTTATTGAGCGGGCAAAAGCAGAAATCGCCATTAATGTCGAGGCTCCGCTGCACCTGGCTTCACTTTTTATTAAGCTGCCGGCGTTGCGCACCATCCTGAATGTCACCTCGGGACTGGCCTATGTCCCGATGGCAAAAACAGCGGTCTATTGCGCGACCAAATCCTTTTTTCATTCGTTCACACTTTCGCTCAGGCACATTGTCAAAACGAGCGGCATAGAGGTCATTGAACTGATCCCGCCTGCCCTGAATACCGATCTCGGCGGGAAAGGGCTGCATAACTACGCCCCGCCGGTAAGCGATTTTATCGAATCGGTATTTGACCAGTTAAAACAAGGAAAAACGGAGATTGCCTTCGGGTTCAGCGAGGCCATGACCCGGGCTTGCCCGGATGACCTGCAGAAGGCATTTCAACGGATGAACCCTGACGCCTGATGGTGTAACAGTAAAGTCGTCTTACATCATGAAACGCACGATCACGTTTTTTATCCTTTTCCTGGCCTGGCTCTTTCATGCCAATGCCGGTTTGTATACCATTGCAAGCAATAAAATCAGGGCCAATCTCGACATGAATACAAGGCGGCTTAACTGCAACGTAACGCTTGCGATCTGCAAAGCTGACACCACCCGCACCTGCCTTTTCCTTTTCAGCAGGGATGCCCGGATTACCGAAATCAGCGCTGATGGCCTGCCGGGAATTTCATATCGTTTTTCGGGGAGGGATTCATTGACCTTAACGCTGAAAACCGGCCAGGCTGAAAGCAAAAAAACAGCCATCCGGTTTACCTATTCGCTCCCCCTTGATTCCTTCATGGTGAAACGTGGAATGGTAGTGATGAAACGTTCGGAACGATGGTACCCGCTTCAAATGGGAGGCCTGTTCCGGGCAAGGCTCGCCATACGCGTACCGCAGAACCTGGTAACGGTCAGTAACGGGGAATGCCTGAAAAAGGTGCGGTCGGCGCCGATGAACATGCCCGGGGCCGCTGGTTCGTGGAGGAATCGATCAATGATTACCTGCAGGCGATGTACGTCGAGCATTTATATGGCGCCGATTCATTGAAACGGCTGCTCCGCGGGCTCTACCTCAAAAACTACACCGGAATAGTCAAAAAGGAGACGGATGTCCCGATCATGGAGGTGGTATCGGTGAATAACTCCGTGGAAGAGGCGCAGTCAGTTTATTCGAAAGGGCCGCTTGTGCTGCACCAGCTCCGCAGGTGCATGGGAGATGAAAACCGGAATGGCTGCATCAAAAGGATTTATGATGATTTCCGGAAAAAGCTGTTTACCCTGGAGGATTTTAAAAGATATATTGCGCGGTATGACAGCCGCCGCCGGTGTCTTGCCAGGCTTAATGAGTTGCTGGTCTTTGCAGCCCCGGGCCCGGTCAGCAAGGGTTATTCCCCTTGAAATACCCGAAAGTGTGTTTCCCGTCGTTTCGCATTGGCATTTACATGCTTACACTGCACACAGGAATCCGCCAGCCGATCCGGATTTTACCATTGACCATCCCCTGCTAAACACATCCGTCGAAATCATTTCACCTTCCCGGGTATATTGAAACTCCGGCAACCGCCGGGTAGTTATTCGTTTTTTTTTTTTTTTGGTAATTTATTTTACATATTTATGATATATTTTAAACATTGTATTGGGAATTTTTGTTCAATTTGAGTATTTTAACTGATTACAGGGTTTTATTTGTTCAATCTGATATAATGCATGGGAATCTGTGAGGTGATTGTGGAAAAATAATTTACATTTGTAAATATTTATCAAAAACATAAAAACATATTTACATCCATATTCCTGACCCCCTGCACCCCATTGCCGGGAAGAATGTACTGGGTGAAATACTGACTATCTTAATCTATGAAAAAGGATTCGCCTGGTCAAAAAAATAATCTTCGTCAACTTGCAGAGGAAAAATTGAAAAGCAATGCATTGCGGATAAAGCAGGTTCATTCAGAGGCCGACATGCTGAAACTGATCCATGAATTGCAGGTTCATCAGATAGAACTGGAGCTTCAGAACGAGGAACTGATGCAGGTAAAGTCGGAGTACCAGGATGCCGCTGAAAGATACACCGAACTTTATGATTTTGCACCAACCGGGTATGTAACCCTTACCGAAGAGGGCAAGATTACCGGGATAAACCTGGCCGGGGCCCGGATGCTGGGCAAGGAACGCTCCCGGTTGAGATACAGACCCTTTGGTTTTTTTGTTACCGCTACCAGCCAGCCCTTGTTCACGCTTTTCCTGTCCAGCATATTCAACAATGGCAACTGTGAAACCTGCGACCTTCTTATGATCTCGCCGGAAAAATTACCGGTGCATGTGCATCTCTCCGGCGCTAGAACCCGAAGCCTGGATGAATGCATGGTAACCATTACCGAGGTCTCCTTATTAAAGAGATCGGAAGAGGACCTGCGCCAGAGCGAGGATCGGTACAAAGCGTTATTCCAGGCCAACCACTCGGTCATGCTCATCATTGATCCTGAAACCGGTGAGATCAGGGATGCAAACCCTGCAGCCTGCCAGTATTACGGGTGGTCCCACGCAGAAATCTGCACAAGGCAGGTAACCGACATCAACACCCTGGCACTGCCGGAGGTGCTGGCTGAAATGAAAAAGGCCAAGCTGGAGAAGCGCAACCATTTCAACTTCAACCACCGTCTCGCCAACGGCCAGGTGCGGGATGTGGAGGTCTATTCCGGGCCCATCGGGTTTGGCAGGGAAACCTTGCTCTATTCGCTGGTTCATGACATTACCAGCCGCAAGGATGCCGAGGATGCCCTGAAAAAGAGCGAGGAGAAATACAGGCTTCTCGTGGAAAATCAAAACGAATTGGTGGTCAAGATTGACCCGGAAGGTAACTTTGTGTTTGTGAGCCCCAGCTTTTGCAGCCTTTTGGGAAAACCTGAGCCGGAAATTGAAGGGAGCTCTTTTTTCAATACGATCCATGCGGATGATGTGGAACTCTCCCGTGCAGCCCTGATGGATATAAACAAACCGCCCTTCAACTGCTATTTCGAACACCGCATCATGACCGCTGAGGGATGGTGCTGGCTGGCCTGGTCGGGCAAAGCCATCCTGGATAAAAAGAACAGGATTCTTTCCATTGTAGGGGTTGGCCGGAATATTACCGAACGCCGGCTGACCGAGGAGGCGCTTTATGAAAGCAGGATGGACCTTGTTGCCACCAACCGGCAGTTGGAGCATGCCCAGCAGCTTGGGCATACAGGTTCCTGGGTTTATCATATTGCCACCCGCGAACTGACGGGATCGGCCGAGGCGAAAAGATTATTCGGGTTTGCCGGCGATACCGGTCAATTTACACTTGCCGGCGTTGAAGCCTGCATTCCCGAGCGCAAACGGGTCCATCAGGCTTTGCCTGACCTGATCAAAAAGGGAATTCCCTACGACCTGGAATATATGATCAACCCGGCCGATGGCTCCACCCCCAGGATCATCACTTCAATAGCCACCCTGGAAATGGATACCGAAGGCAACCCGGTTGCTGTAAGCGGCGTCATACAGGATGTTACGGAGAGCCGGCGCAACGAGGAGCAGATCAGGGAAAGCAGCCACAAATGGAATGCACTTTTGTCAACATCCCCCGACGGGATCGGCCTTTTTTCACTTGACGGGAAGCTTCAGTTCGCCTCGGACAGGCTGGCGGAAATTTACGGCTATGCTGCCGGTGAAAAGGATAAATTTAAAGACGCACCCGTTCATGACTTTATTGACGAATCATGTCATGGGATGGTGCTTGAAAACATGAGCAATCTTGTTTCGGGCAAGGTGATGCATAATTTTACCGAATACCTGGCTGTTAAGAAAGATAAGAGCAGGTTTTATGTTGAACTCTATTCCACCCTGTTGTATGATGCCTTTGGCAACCCTGAAAATGTCCTCTACGTGGAGCGCGACATTACCGCAAGGAAAGAGGCTGAGGAAACACTTCAGAAAAGTGAGGCCCTCTACCGTGCCATCCTGGAAGCATCGCCCGACGCCATTTCAATCACCGACCTGGAGGGTCATATCCTGATGTCATCCCCTGTTGGCTGGAAAATGTTCGGCTATGACAGCCTGGAAGAGATGAAACGGTTTTCGATCCTGGATTTCATTGTACCAGAGGATCAGCCCAGGGCAAAAATGCTGATAGGAGAAATGTTTGAAGGGGTGTTTTCAGGCGTGGGTGAATACCAGGCCGTTCGGTCCGACGGCAGCGTTTTTGATATCGAAGTCAACGGCAATTTCATCAGGGACAAGGAGGGAAGGCCGACCCGTATTGTCTATATTGTCCGCGATATCACGGCACGAAAGCGTGCTGAAACGGACCTGTTTGAAAGCAGGGAGTTGTTAAGTTCAATTGTCGAGACGGCCCAGGATTCGATCTTCATCAAGGACCAGTCGCTTAGGTATATAAAAGTGAACCAGGCCATGGAATCGCTGTTCGGCATGGCCAGGGAGGATATGATCGGAAAATCCGACGCCGATCTGTTTGGCACCGACAGTGCGGGTCATATCGACGATGTTGACCAGGAGGTGCTTGGCGGAACACCCGTTGAAGAGTACCCGTCGAAGCCTGTGAGCGGGGAGATCAGGCATTTTCATACCGTGAAGGTACCGCTGAGGGATGCCCGCGGAGAGGTGACCGGTTTGTGCGGGATCGCGCGTGATATCACAGATCGCAGCATTGCAGAAAACAATTTGAGGATCAGCGAGAACCGCTTCCTGCGGGCAGCCGATCAAACCCAGTCGGTTATATGGGAGGTGGATGCTGACGGTTTGTACACCTATGTGAGCAAGCATGCAAAAACCGTCTGGGGATATGACCCGGCTGAACTGGTTGGAAAAAAATATTTTTATAACCTCCACCCTGAGCAGGGTCGTGAGCAGTTTGAAAAAACTGCGATGGAGGCATTTGACAGGAGGGAAATTTTTCAGAATTTCCCGAACCAGATCGTTACCGGAAACGGCCAGGTTATCCTGGTGGAAACCAACAGCGCACCCCTGCTTGACGATCAAAACAACCTGCTGGGTTATCTTGGTTCGGATATCGATATCACCCAGCGAAGACTGGCTGAAATTGAGATCCATGATAAAACAAACCTGCTGACCAACCTGATCATCAACATGCAGGAGGGGATCCTGGTGGAGGATTCGGACCGGAAAATTATCCTTACAAACCAGCTTTTCTGCGACATGTTTGCCATCCCTGCTCCTCCCGGGGCAATGATCGGGGCCGATTGTTCCGACTCTGCCGAACAGAATAAAGGGTTTTTTAAAAATCCTGAAAAATTCATCCTGGACATCCAGAAAATCCTCTCCGCCAGAAAAACAGTGTTAAACGATGAACTGGAGCTGGTTGACGGGCGCTATTTCGAACGCGACTACATCCCTACTTACCTGAATGATATATATAATGGCCATCTGTGGAAATACAGGGATGTCACCGGGCGGAAAATGGCCCAGCTTGCCGTTTATGAGAGTGAACTGAAATACCGGAACCTGGTGGAAAACATCAGTGATGTGTTATACGAAATAGATGCTCAGGGTACAATTAAATATATCAGTCCAACCATCGAAAGGATACTGGGATTTACCGCAGGAGAGGTGACAGGTAGAAATTTCAGGCATTTTGTCGGGGTTTCGGCAGAATTCCTGCTTGACAGGTTAACGTCGCTTGCCGAAAATTTAACCCTCGAAAATGAATATAAACTGTTGACCAGGGACGGCCAGGTTCGCTGGATAAGACTGTCAACCAAAGCCCTTTTTTACGAGGGCATTTATGCAGGAGGCTCGGGAACCCTGATTGATATTACGGAAAGAAAGCTTGCAGGGGAGAGACTGGTGAAGAGCGAGGAGGGTTTCCGTAAACTGTCGCGTGCCGTTGAACAAAGCCCCTCCATGACCGTCATCACGGATCTTGCCGGGAAAATAGAATATGTAAACCCGAAGGTGATGGAAATAACGGGTTATAGCCAGCATGAACTTGTAGGTGAAAATGCAAGGATGTTCAGCTCCGGAGAAAAACCGAGGGCGGAATATGATGAGATGTGGAATAAGATCCGTTCGGGCAATGAGTGGAAGGGCGAATTCCACAATAAAAAGAAAAACGGGGAACTCTATTGGGTGTTGGCGGCAATTACGCCTATCCTCGATATGGAAGGGAAAATAACCCACTACCTGGCCGATGAAGAGGATATCACAAGCCGGAAACAGGCTGAAAAAGAGCTCACCGAAAGCGAGGAGAGGCTGAATTACGCCCAGGAAATTGCCGGGATGGGCAGCTGGACCTTTAACCTTGCGACCGGTAAATATGAATGGTCGCGGAATAATTATAAAATGGCCGGATTACAGCCGTTTGAACGGGAGATTACGCCTGATTTTTTCATGAACATGATCCATCCTGACGATGCCGGGGAGCTGAGCCGGAGAGTCGGGGAGGTGAATGTTACCCGTGAACCCATTGACATGGAAATCCGCATCATCCTGCCCAATGGCAGTATTCGCTGGCTGCAGAACTATATCGTGCCTGTTTTTCAGGGGGATGACATGGTCGGGTTGAATGGTGTTAATTTGGATATAACCGGGAAAAAACTGGATGAAGACAGGATCCGCCTGCAAAACGAACGGTTAAACGCAATTGTTACGGCAATGCCCGACCTGATCTTTGTGATGGATGAAGCCGGTAATAACCTGGAGCATTATACCAATACACCCGAAAAACTATTTATTTCGGGAGACCAGATTTTCGGGACCAACATCAGCACCTTTTTTGATGAGGAAACGACCAGCCATCATTTGTCGAATATCAGTGCCTGTATACGCGAACAGCGGCTGATAACCTACGATTATGCCGTACCCGAAACCGGTATGCTCTCCTGTTATGAAGCCAGGCTGGCGCCATTAGGGAGCGATAAAGTACTGGCATTTGTCAGGGATATTACAAACCGTAAACAGGCTGAAAGGGAGATAAAGGAGCTTAATGAAACCCTGGCGCTGACAGTTGATCAGCGCACAGCCCAGCTGGCTGCGACAAACCGGGAGCTGAAACTTGAAATTGGGGAGCGTATCAGGGTCTCGGCCGGATTGGAGGAGGCGCTTGACAGGCTTCACAAGATCGCCGACCGGGTGCCGGGCATGGTTTACCAGTACCGGTTGAGGCCCGATGAATCCTCCTGTTTCCCCTTTGCCAGCGAAGGGATACAGGGAATTTACCGTGTCAGTCCCGGGCAGGTTGCTGAGGATGCTGCTGCCGTTCTGTCCAGGATCCATCCCGACGATCAGGAACAGGTTATTGCCTCCATCCGCGCTTCGGCCCGCGATCTGACCCTCTGGCGACAACAGTATCGCGTGAGGTTTGAAGATGAAACAGTTCGCTGGCTGTCGGGCAACGCATTCCCGCAGCGCGAGCCCGATGGTTCGGTTCTGTGGCACGGCTTTATCTTGGATATAACCGACAGGAAACTGGCGGAGGAGGAGTTGCAGGAAAGCCAGAACCGTTTCCTTCTTTTCATGGATTATCTCCCGGCCATCGTCTTTATCAAGGACAGCGAAGGGAGAACTATCTATGTGAACAAGACCATGGATATCGCCCTGGGAGCATCAAAGTGGCTCGGACTTACCCTGCCCGAAATCTTTGATATGGAAATGGCAGCCAGGATCCTGGAAGATGACCGGAGTACCATTAAAATGGGGTATAAGAAGGTGGAGGAGAGTTTCCTTCATCTCGACGGCACCCTGCACCATTATGAAACGCAAAAATTCATGATTCCCGCGGCAGGCAAACACCCCCTCCTGGGGGGAATCGCTGTTGACATCACCGAACGCAGGCAGGCTGAAGATGAACTGAAACAGCTTTCGACCAGGCTCTCCATGGCAACCCGTGCCGGCGGAGTGGGTGTTTGGGACATCGATGTTGAGCACAATATACTGATATGGGACAACCAGATGATGGAACTCTATGGCATCGACAAAAAGAATTTCGTGGGGGCCTATGAAACCTGGGTGGCTGGCGTGCATCCCGACGACAGGGAAAGGGGTGATGCTGAAATCAATGCAGCCATAGCAGGCAAAAAGGAGTTCGATACCGAGTTCAGGGTGGTATGGCCCGATGGTACGGTTCGAAATATTAAGGCGCAGGCCGTGGTTCAACGCGACGCTGCCGGCAGGGCGCTGCATATGATCGGCACCAACTGGGATGTGACGCTGCAGAAAAGGGCCCTGGCCTTTGAAAAAGAGTTGCTTCGGCTCTCGATGCAACTTACGGGGATCCGTGGATCCGGCATCATGTCTTCCATCGATCTCGCCCTGGGCAGTATCGGTGATTATCTCGGAATCGACCGGGCCTATATTTTCGAGTTCAGTCATGAAAATACCCGGATGACCAATTCCCACGAATGGTGTAATGCCGGTATTAAACCCAACATGGGAAAATTCGGGGAAATTCCCATTGATTTGTTCCCATTTCCCATTGAACTGCTCCGTCAGCATCAGGACATCGTGATTCCTTCGGCGCGCTTGTTGCCTGAATCCCGCAAGGCAGAAAGGGAAATCCTTGAATCGTATGGCATTAAAACAGTCATTGTCCTGCCGATCATTATTGATGACAACCTTGTCGGGATGGTCGGGCTGAATACCGAGATTAATGAGAGAGAATACGATTCATTGGAGTTGAACAACCTGCGGGTATGGAGCAATATACTGGCCGGGTTGATCCATAATCAAAGGAATGAGGTCATCCTTGAACAGACCAGGACCAATTATGAAACCTTTTTCAATACCATCGATGATTTTCTATTTGTCCTGGATGTCCGGGGGAATATCATCCATGTCAACAATACGGTTCAGCAACGGCTTGGTTATCCCATAAATGATTTGATGGGCCAGCCGGTGCTGATGGTTCACCCCGAAGAACGCAGGGAGGAGGCGGGCCGGATTGTCGGCGAAATGCTGGCCGGGACGGCCGATTTTTGCCCGGTACCCCTGCTGACCCGCACAGGTTCCTATATCCCTGTGGAAACCAGGGTAAAGCCCGGCTACTGGGATGGAAACCCTGTAATTTTCGGTGTCAGCAAGGATGTGTCAAAAATCAAATTGTCGGAGGAGAAATTTTCAAAGGCCTTCCAGTCGAATTCAACACTGATGGGCATCTCGGGTTTCACAGATGGTGCATTTATTGACGTGAATGAGGCCTTTCATAATACGCTGGAATATTCCCGGGAGGAGATAATTGGCAATACGGCGCACCTGCTCGGGTTGTTTGTTGATACCGGGATCAGGTCGCTCATGATGGAAAAAATATTGCAACATCAGCCTGTAAGAGATTTTGAAACGCAGGTAAGAACCAAATCAGGCCGGATCCTGACAGGACTGCTTTCCGCCGAAATGATCCATATCGGCAAGGATCTGTGCATGCTGACAGTGATGGTTGATATCACCGGCCGGAAACACGCGGAGGAGTTGCTGCAGGCAAAAATGGCACTGCTGGAGGCGCAGAAAAACGCGACGCCCGACGGGATTCTTGTGATCGACGGGCACGGGAAACGCATCCTGATGAACAGCAGGATGGTGGAGATATTCCAGCTTCCCCCGCTACTCGTGGAGGATGAGAATGATGCAGGTTTACTCAGGCATGTGATGGACCTGACGAAATATCCCGACGAGTTCCTGCAGAAGGTTTTGTTTCTTTACGAGCATGTTCATCAGACAAGCCGCGATGAGATTGAGCTGAAAAACGGGATGGTCCTCGACAGGTACTCCGCGCCGGTATTGGGTATAGACGGAAAATCATACGGCAGGATATGGTCTTTCCGCGACATCACTGAACGGAAACACACCGAGCAGGAAATTATCAGGGCAAGAAATGAAGCGGATAAGGCCAACCTTGCCAAGAGTGAGTTTTTATCCCGGATGAGCCACGAGTTACGCACGCCCATGAATTCAATCCTGGGTTTTGCCCAGTTGCTCGACATGGGCGAACTAACACCGGGTCACCGCAAGGGGGTGCATCATATCCTGAACAGCGGGAAGCACCTTCTCAACCTGATCAACGAAGTGCTGGACATTTCGCGCATCGAAGCGGGACGGCTTGCTTTGTCCATGGAACCCATCCAGGCGAGGAGTGTCATCATGGAAATGATCGAGGTGGTTCTTCCTGCTGCGGCTGACCGGGGGCAGGTCATGGAAATGGAGCCGTCGTCAACCGGTTTGCTGTTTGTCAGGGCCGACCGGCAGCGGTTGCGCCAGGTATTGCTAAACCTGATCAACAATGCCGTAAAATACAACGGTGAAGGAGGATCTGTCATTGTCAAAACCAGCCTGAACCTCGAAAGTTTCCCCGGGATCCCCATGATCCGGATATCCATCGTGGATTCCGGCCCGGGGATAAAACCTGAAGATATCGGGAAGCTTTTTCTTCCCTTCCAGCGGATAGGAGCCGAGAAGACCATGATTGAAGGGACCGGGCTTGGGCTTGCACTCGTAAAGGAATTGATGGATGCGATGGATGGCAGGGTAGGCGTTGACAGCATACCCGGCGAGGGAAGCACTTTCTGGATTGAACTGCCGCAGGTTGAGGACAGGGCCGGTACCCCCGGTAATGGTGGCGATGGACTAAAAGCATTGACGAAGACCACGGGGATCTCAGGAACCATCTTATATATCGAAGACAATGTGCCGAATGCCGAACTGGTTGAAGGGATCCTGGTCGCACAGCGCCCGGGCATCCGCCTGGTAACCTCCATGTTCGGAAATTCCGCCGTGGCCTTTGCAACTGGTTACAACCCGGGAATGATACTGCTCGATCTTGACCTGCCCGATATCCAGGGATCTGAAGTCCTGGCAAACCTGCAAGCCAATGAAGCAACCAGGCACTTGCCGGTGGTCATCATCTCGGCCGACGCCACCCAACGGAAAATTGAAATGCTGAAAAATGCCGGCGCCTGCGAATATCTGTCCAAACCGCTCGACATCGCGACTTTCCTGGAGGTGGTAGATAAATACCTGGAAAAACCCGGAAAAAATTGACGACAGGCCTTAGCTCATAAAAATCAACTACTCGTAAATTATCCTTTATGATCGATTCAATCTTTAAAAATGCCAACATCCTCATTGTGGATGACCAGGAAGCCAATATAGACATCCTTGCCGGATTGCTTGAAATACAGGGTTATTCCCATGTGAAAAGCACCACCGATCCGCGCCAGGTGGCGGGTTTGTTAGACACCTTTGCACCCGATCTCATCCTGCTTGACCTGATGATGCCCCATATGTCGGGTTATGAGGTGATGAACCAGCTCAGGGAGCTGATACCTTACAACACCTACCTTCCGATCCTCGTCCTCACCGCCGATATTACCATCGAAGCAAAACAGCGGGCATTATCGGATGGCGCCAGGGATTTTCTTTCAAAACCGTTCGACCTTATTGAAGTCGGGTTACGCATTGAAAACCTGCTTTTTGCCCGATCGCTGCACCAGCAATCGCTTAAACAGAACATACTGCTGGAGGAGAAGGTCAGGGAGCGAACCCTGGCGCTCGAAATATCAAACCAGGAACTCATCCATGCCAGGGATATGGCCGAGGCTGCCGACCGGCTGAAGACCGCCTTCATTAAAAATATCTCCCACGAAATCCGTACCCCGCTCAACGGCATCCTGGGCATGTACCAGGTGCTGACCGATGCTGATCTCTCCCTGGAGGAAAAGGAGGAGTATTTTAAACATTTACAAACCAGCAGCGACCGGCTGATTAAGACGATAACCGATTACCTTGACATTGCGATGCTGGTGTCGGGCAACATGGTGAAGCAGGAGAACATGTTTGATCCCTCTGCCATGGTATATGAGGTGTGCAGCAAGTACACAAATGCCTTCAAATCAAAAAACCTGGTATTAACCATCCAGGATTCGCCTGCAGCTGACCATTTCAATATTGTTACGGACCTTAACCTTGTAAGTAAATCGTTATCTCACCTGGTGGATAATGCGCTGAAATTCACCAGGAAAGGATTTGTTTCGATAGGGTATGCACATCATGACGGGGAGGTTGAATTTTTTGTAAAGGATACAGGGTCGGGGATCGATAGATCGGCTTATGACTCCATCTATAACCTTTTTATGCAGGAAAACGTTTCCGATTCGCGCGGCTACGAGGGGAATGGGCTGGGTTTAACCATCGCCAAAAGAATAATCGAACTGCTTGGAGGCAATATCCGCTTTGAATCGGTAAAGGGCGAAGGCTCGACCTTCTATTTCACAATTCCCTGCCGTGTTGCGGCCGGGGAAAAACGATGAGCCTGTAAAGACTAAACTATGATTTCAGAAAAAGACAAGTTTTCTTTATTTTCCTTCATTACCACGTTGAAAAATGGATGGAAGGTGATCCTGTTGGTGGCAGGGTTGGCCCTTACAGCACTGGCAACCTACATAACCGGGCGTGGAGAAGAGGAGAAGGCAAGGCAGGAATATGTGCTGAATTGCAATGAAATCAAAGCACGGGTAACCGTCAGGCTGCATTCCTACGCCCAGCTGCTGAGATCGGCATCCGCCTTTTTTGCTGCATCCGATACGGTTACCCGCAGCAAATGGAAAACCTACAATGACCCCGAAAAGATCGGGAAGAATTTACCGGGGATCCAGGGCGTGGGATTTGCCTTGCTGATCAACCGGAATCAACTTCCGCATCATCTCCGCCAGATCCGGAGTGAAGGATTTCCCGAATATAACGTGAGACCTGCCGGTGACAGGCCGCTCTATTCATCGATAATCTACCTCGAACCCTTTTGCGGCAGGAACCTCCGGGCATTTGGTTATGATATGCTCACAGAACCCGTCCGCAGGAAGGCCCTTGAAATATCCCGTGATTATGACATTGCGGCGCTTTCAGGAAAAGTAACCCTGGTGCAGGAGACCAGCAGCGATTTGCAGGCAGGCACCCTTATGTACGTTCCGGTATATAAAAACGGGATGCCGGCAGGCACGATGGAACAAAGGCGCTCAGCCATCAAAGGTTGGGTTTATATCCCCTTCCGGATGAACGACCTGATGCAGGGCATCCTGGGACGATGGGAAACCGGGAAATATGAACGGATTCACCTCCAGGTTTATGATGATACCATTTCAGCAACCTCCCTGCTGTACGACAGCCAGCAAAAAGAAAACCTGGTCCAGGGGGATAACCCTTTACGATCGGTCACCATTCACGTTGCATTTAACGGAAAAAAATGGATCCTGTTTTTTACCCGGTCAGATGACCAGTCTGCCTTTATAAGCATTACAGGGTTGTTTGTCCTGGCTGCCGGGATAGCAATCAGCGTGCTGCTGCTGGTGCTTTCCTGGTTGCTGTCCAATACACGGAGCCAGGCGCAACGGATTGCCGGGCAGCTGGTTTCCGAGCGGAAAGACAGCGAAGAACGGTTCCGGACGCTGCTGAATTCAACTGCGGAAGCTATTTATGGAATTGACCTCAGGGGGGACTGCACCTATGCCAATCCCGCCTGTATCCGGTTGACAGGCTACCTTAGCCAGGAAGAACTACTGGGAAAAAACATGCACGACCTCATCCACCATTCCCATGCCGACGGCACCCATTTCGAGGTTGAAGAATGCAGGATCTTCCAGGCATTTCAGAAGGGCATCGGTTCTCATGTTGATGACGAAGTCCTTTGGAGGGCCGATGGGACAAGCTTTCCTGCCGAATACTGGTCCTTCCCGGTGTTTATCAACGGGGTCACGGAAGGGGCGGTGGTCACCTTTTTCGATGTTACCGAACGCAAACGCGCGGAGGAGGAGACGAGAAAGGCCAGGATGGATGCCGAACAGGCCAACAATGCCAAGAGTGAGTTCCTCGCCCGCATGAGCCATGAACTGCGCACTCCCATGAATTCAATTCTCGGCTTTGCCCAATTGCTGGAAATGGGAGAGCTGACCCAGTCCCAAAGCAAAGCGATCAGGCACATCATCAGCAGCGGCGGCCACCTGCTCAACCTGATAAACGACGTGCTCGACATTTCGCGTATTGAGACCAACCGGCTTACCTTCTCCCTTGAACCGGTCCGGCTGAACAACGTTATCCAGGAGGTGCTTTGCATTGTTAAACCAATTGCTGATGCGCGAAGCCTGACCCTGGAGGTTCAATTCACGGATCATCCCGATCTATGTGTCCAGGCCGATCTTCAGCGTTTAAGGCAGGTATTGCTAAACCTGGTCAACAATGCCGTAAAATATACCCCGAAAAACGGTCGCATTGTCATAAAAGCCGGGTTGGGCTCCGATAATACCAATGGTATCCCGCTGGTAAGGATTTCGGTCATCGACAATGGGCCCGGGATTAAACCGGAGGACCTTGAGAAACTATTTCATCCCTTCGAGCGGATCGGTGCTGAAAGAACCGATGTTGAAGGCTCAGGGCTGGGACTGACCGTGGTCAAAAAGCTGATGGATGCCATGGGCGGCATTACCGGTGTCGAAAGCCTGCAGGGAAAGGGCAGTGCCTTCTGGATAGCGTTGCCATTGAGCAGCATGGTGATCCAGCCCGGTCTCCCGGAAACAGATGTCCAACAACATCCTGCAAAGGAAGAAATGAAGGGGACGATTTTATATGTTGAGGATAATATCCCGAATACGGAACTTGTTGAGGGGATCCTCGGGAATCTCCGCCCGGGAATCATGCTGGTGACAACGATCTATGGAAAATCGGCGGTTACCTATGCAAAGGAATATTCACCCGGTTTGATATTGCTCGATCTCGATCTGCCCGATATCCACGGCAGTGTGGTAATGGAATTACTGCAGGCGGATGCGGCGACCGCACAGGTGCCCGTGGTCATTATCAGTGCGGATGCCTCTCCCCGGAGAATAGAAGAGTTGCTGAAATCAGGGGCCAGGGACTATTTATCAAAACCGATCGATGTGGTCCATTTTTTGAACGTGGTTGACAGGTGGATGGGGAAGGCAATAGGCAGTAGGCAGTGAACTTATAATTAAGGAAAGATGGTTGATTTATTGTTTAAGGAGGCCAGGATACTGATCGTGGATGATCAGCAGGCGAATATTGACCTTCTTTCAGGTTTGCTTGATATCCAGGGGTATACCAATATTAAAACAACAACCGATTCGAGGATGGTGGTCAGTCTCTTCAAATCGTTCGCTCCCGATCTGATCCTGCTCGACCTGATGATGCCCTACTTCACAGGATTCGATGTGCTGGGACAGCTAAAAGAGCTGATTCCTGAAAATTCATATTTACCCATCCTGGTCCTTACGGCAGATATCTCCTCCGAAGCAAAAAAACGGGCGCTTTTTGGCGGCGCAAGGGATTTTCTCTCAAAGCCCTTTGATATGGTGGAGGTGGCGCTGAGAATCGACAACCTGCTTTTCGCCAGGTACTTGTATAATAATTTGCAGAATGAGAACAGGGTACTGGAGGAGCGGGTAAGAGAACGAACTGCGGAACTGGAGGTGTTAAATGCAGAACTGCTTGTTGCCACTGAAAAGGTTGAGACAAGCGACAGGCTTAAGTCAGTCTTTATCAGGAATCTGTCGCACGAGATACGCACCCCGCTGAACGGCATCCTGGGTATGTACCAGGTGCTGACCGATCCCGCACTAACCAGCCACGACAAGGATGAAAACCTGGTTTACCTCAGGAAAAGCAGCAACAGGCTTATCAGGACCGTAACCGATATGATGGATATCTCCCTGATCGTATCTGACAACATGCCGGTCAGGGAAACTTTGTTTGATCCCGCGGTGCTGGTCGAAAAGCTTTTCAACAGTTTCAAAACGGACGGGGAGACCGGGAATGTTTCCTTTAAACTGCAAAGCGGATTGCGGCCGGGCAGTTGCCAGGTAAAATCAGATCCGGACCTGTTGCTGAAAGCGCTTTCGCCGCTGATTGATAACGCGCTGAAATTCACCGGCACAGGACAGGTTGTTGTAGGCCTGGAGCTGAAGGACCGGGAACTGTTGTTTTCTGTGAGGGATACCGGGATCGGAATTGATGCGGCGGCACAGGCCTTGATCTTTGAGCCTTTTATGCAGGAGAATATCCTGCTCACGCGCGGCCATGAAGGAAACGGGCTTGGGTTGTCGATTGCCTCGGGTTTAGCCGATATCCTCGGGGGAAGGATTAGCCTGGAGTCGGTCAAAGGAGAGGGCTCTGCCTTTTTCTTCAATTTGCCGGCAGAAACTTTTGCAGGAGCGGGCAGTATGCCTGGCAATGCCCAAACCGATCATGCCGTAACGGTACTCCCGGCCATCCTGATCACCGATGATGATGTGCTTTCCAGGAAATACCTTGAATTTATCCTGAATGACCAGGCATCCGCCATTTTCCAGGCAAAAAACGGCCGGGAGGCTGTTGATATTTGCCGTGAACACCCTGAAATAAATTTGGTAATGATGGATCTCAAAATGCCGGTAATGAACGGCTTTGAGGCGACCCGTGAGATCCGGAAATTCAATACGGGGGTTGTTATCATTGTCCAGACCGCCTATGACGACCAGGAGGTTCGCGAAACGGCCCATGCTGCCGGCTGCAATGATTTTATCACAAAGCCTGTCGACGAAGTGCTGCTGTTGAAGCTGATGGCTAGCTATTTCAGTGTTTCCTGACAGCAATATCCCCTTCCCTCTTTATAAAGTCTTTATATGATCGGGCTAAGATTCGTATAAAATCCTTATAGGATCGGTTGCAATTTTGTACCGTTCTTATACGATATAAAATGAATACGACAATTTTATTGGTTCAACCGGTTATTACGAAGGCAGGCCCGGGCTACGGCTACCTGGCCGGGGCGATCATAGCGCTGGCTGTTTTCGGATACCTTATTTATACCCTTGTCAAACCCGACAAATTTTAAACGCCAAAACCATGTTTTGCATGTTCATCATATTGAAATTCTTGAGCGGGCTGATCCTCCTTTTCGCTGCCGGGCGATTTGCCGGCCATCTTTTCCATCCGGACAAACAGATAAAATAACAAGCGATGACCTTTTCCGATATTTTCCAGGTATTCCTCTTTTTTGTCCTGCTGATAGGCCTTACCCCGGTTTTAGGAAGTTACATGGGCCATGTTTTCAGTGGGGAACGGCATGCTTTGCGGCCGGTTTTAGGCTGGCTTGAAAGACTGGCCTACAGGTTTTCGGGTGTCGACCCTGAAGAGGACAGCAACTGGAAGTCATACACTTTTTGCCTGCTTTTGTTCAACCTCGCCGGGTTTCTCTTCCTGTTCCTGATCCAGGTTGTCCAGGCCCGGCTGCCCCTGAACCCTGCAAACCTGCCCAATGTGTCGTGGGATTCGGCCTTCAACACATCGGTGAGTTTTATGACCAACACCAACTGGCAGGGATATGCCGGTGAAACCACCCTGGGCTATTTCGTTCAGATGGTTGGGCTGACAGTCCAGAACTTTGTCAGCGCGGCAACCGGCATCGCCGTATTACTGGCGCTGATCAGGGGCGTTTCACGCAAAAGTACCGGGCAGTTGGGTTGTTTCTGGGTTGACCTTACCCGGTCGACCCTGTATGTGCTGTTGCCGCTTTCGATCCTGCTGTCGATTGTCCTGGTTGGACAGGGCGTTGTTCAGAATTTTAAAACCAATGATACCGTTCAGACACTGCAGGGGGGGGCGCAGGTCCTTCCCATGGGGCCGGCCGCGTCGCAGATTGCCATCAAACAGCTGGGTACCAATGGCGGTGGCTTTTTTAACGCCAACAGCGCTCACCCGTTCGAAAATCCAACGCCCTTCAGCAATTTCCTCCAAATGCTGGCGATCCTGCTCATCCCGGCGGGTTTGACCTATACCTATGGCAAAATGACCGGGTCGGCTCGGCAGGGATGGACTATCTTTTCGGTGATGCTGATCCTGCTGCTCGCGGGTTTGGGAATTTCACTTTATGCAGAGTATTCACCCAATGCCATTTTCGGCAACCTTTCCCTCATGGAGGGGAAAGAGACCCGTTTCGGCATTGCCGGCAGTATCCTTTGGGCCACCATAACCACTGCCGCGTCGAACGGCTCCGTCAATGCCATGCACGACAGCCTCTCCCCACTGGCAGGGATGATCGCCATGATCAACCTGATGCTGGGGGAGATCATCTTCGGCGGGGTGGGCGCCGGGTTGTACGGCATGGTCGTATTTATCATACTGACTGTATTTATTGCTGGGCTGATGGTGGGGCGCTCGCCTGAGTACCTGGGAAAGAAGATCGAGGCCTTTGAGGTCCAGATGGCCATGATAGCGGTTCTTGCACCCAATATCATCATCCTGGTCTTTACCGCCTGGGCCTCGGTATGCCAGCCGGGTCTTACATCCCTCGGGAATGCAGGTCCGCACGGATTTTCTGAAATCCTCTATGCCTACAGTTCGGCAGCGGGGAATAATGGCAGCGCCTTTGCCGGGTTGAATGCAAATACGGTTTTTTACAACCTGACGCTCGGTGTTGGCATGCTGGTGGGACGCTTTGGTATTATTATCCCCGTGATGGCGATTGCCGGCAATATGGCAAAAAAGAGGGTAACGCCTGTGTCGGCCGGGACCTTCCGGACGGATAACTGGTTGTTTATCGGCCTGCTGATAGCCGTGATCCTGATCGTTGGCGGCCTTACCCATTTTCCTGCCCTGGCACTTGGCCCGGTTGCAGAGCATTTACTGATGAATCACGGCATAACATTTTAATAATTATTCAAGATGAGTATCAAAACAGGATCAGGCCTCTTTAACAGCAGGATGTTGCTCAAGGCGGCAAAGGACAGTTTCGTCAAATTAAATCCTGTGTCACTGGTGAAAAATCCTGTCATCTTTATTGTGGCAATCGGATCGGTGCTCACCACCGCCATCGTTTTGGCGGGAATTTGCCAGGGCAGTTTCTCCTCCTTCAACCTCCAGATCGCCATCTGGCTCTGGTTTACCGTTTTGTTCGCCAATTTCTCAGAGGCCATTGCCGAGGGCCGGGGCAAAGCCCAGGCTGAAAGCCTCAGGAAAAACAGGACCCTGGCGAAAGCACGAAAGATTACCGGTAAACAGGAGGTTGTGGTCACGGCAACTGAACTAAAGATGGGAGATATCGTGGTTTGTGAAGCTGGGGATGTTATACCCTCCGATGGCGAAGTCATTGAGGGCATAGCCAGCGTTGACGAGTCGGCTATCACTGGCGAATCGGCCCCGGTGATCCGGGAGAGCGGGGGAGACCGTTCGGCGGTCACAGGCGGTACCATGGTGATCAGCGACAGGATTCTTGTGCGGATTACCACCGAGCCCGGGAATACCTTTATTGACCGCATGATCGCCCTGGTAGAGGGGGCGAGGCGTCAGAAAACCCCGAATGAAATTGCGCTTTCCATCCTGCTTTCAGGGTTGTCGATCATTTTCCTGCTGGCGGTGGCCACACTGCCGGCCTTCTTCGGGTACAGCCTTGCGGCATCGGGTTTGCCCCAATCGCAAAACCTGACGGTCCCGGTTCTGATCGCCTTGCTGGTTTGCCTGATCCCCACGACGATCGGGGGGCTGCTCAGCGCCATTGGCATCAGCGGCATGGACAGGCTGATCCAGCGCAACGTCATTGCCACCAGCGGCCGCGCCATTGAAGCGGCAGGGGATGTCGACGTGCTTTTACTCGATAAGACAGGCACCATCACCCTGGGCAACCGGATGGCAACCGATTTTATCCCTGCCACAGGGGTCGCGCCCGTAGAGCTTGCAGATGCCGCTCAACTATCGTCCCTTTCGGATGAAACGCCTGAAGGACGCTCCATTGTCATCCTGGCAAAGGAAAGATTCAATATCCGCGGCCGGGAAGTTCATCAGATGAATGCCGTATTCATCCCGTTTACAGCCCAATCGAGGATGAGCGGGATAGACTTTACGGATGAGGAAAATGTCGTCCACCGGATCCGCAAAGGTTCATCGGAAGCTATCCGTACCTTTATTCAAAACAACAATGGCTTTTATCCCCGGGAGGTCCAGCAGATCGTCGCAGGACTCGCGCGGCAGGGGGCAACGCCCCTGGTGGTCGCGGAAGATGCCAGGGTGCTGGGTGTGATCCATTTGAAAGACATCGTGAAGGGTGGGATCAAACAGCGGTTTGCCGAGTTGCGTAGGATGGGAATACGGACTATCATGATCACCGGGGATAACGCGCTCACAGCCGCCGCCATTGCCGCCGAAGCCGGGGTGGATGATTTTATGGCGGAGGCTACCCCGGAGGACAAGTTACGGAGGATCCGTGAAGAACAGGCTTCAGGGCACCTTGTAGGGATGATCGGCGACGGCACCAACGATGCCCCGGCCCTGGCCCAGGCCGATATCGGTATCGCCATGAATACCGGGACCCAGGCTGCAAGGGAGGCCGGCAACATGGTCGACCTCGACAGCAATCCCACCAAACTGATCGAAGTGGTCGAGGTGGGCAAACAGCTGCTGATGACACGCGGCTCGCTGACCACCTTCAGCATCGCCAATGATGTGGCCAAATATTTCGCCATCATCCCGGCCATCGCCATCTCCCTATATTCGGGCAAAAACGGTATCGGCCCGCTCTCGGTGCTGAATGTCATGAACCTGGGATCGCCCCATAGCGCCATTTTAAGTGCTGTGATCTTCAACGCGATCATTATCATCATGCTGGTTCCGCTTGCCCTGAAGGGCGTGCGGTATAAACCGGTCTCCGCCAACGCGGCCCTCTCCCGGAACCTGCTCATCTTCGGGTTGGGAGGACTTGTCGCCCCCTTCATCGGGATTAAACTGATTGACATGCTTATTAACTTCTGAACCAGGGTGCGCCCCGGGATTCCCGGGACCACCGGCCATAAAATAAACAGAATGAAAACACTCCTGATTTCTTTGCGGATATTCCTCTTTTTTACCATCCTGACCGGGATCATTTATCCCTTGCTGGTTACCGGAATCGCACAATCAGTGTTCCCTGCAAAAGCTAATGGAAGTATCATCAGGGCCGGCACCAAAGAGACCGGGAGCATCCTGATCGGTCAGCAATTTGATTCGGCCGGGTATTTCTCGTCACGGCCATCGGCGGTCGCATACAACCCGCTGCCCTCCGGGGGTTCCAATTACGGGCTGACCAGCGAAAAGCTAAGAATCCTGGTCGCTGAAAGAAAAAGAGCATTTATCGCCATGAACCACCTCGACAACCTGGCAGCTGTCCCTGCCGAAATGCTCTTCTCCTCGGCCAGCGGCCTCGATCCCCATATTTCACCCCTGGCCGCGCTGATGCAGGCTGACAGGGTTTCGGAGGCCCGCCAGTTCAACGGTGCCCAGCGTCAAAAGTTGCTGCAGTGTATCGGGCAGCTCACCGAACATCGCCAGTATTTATGTTTCGGGGAAGAGCGGATTAACGTTTTATTGTTAAATTTAGAGATTGATAAGATACGATGAACATGAAGGGGGATGACCGGCCCGATCCTGATGAACTGCTTGCTTCGCTGATCAGCGGGGAGGATAAAAGCAGGCGTGGGAAGTTGAAGATATTTTTCGGCATGTGTGCCGGCGTGGGCAAAACCTATACCATGCTGCAAACCGCCCATGCCGAAAAAATCAAAGGCCAGGATATCATCATCGGGTATGTTGAAACACACAACCGCAGGGAAACGGCCCGTTTGGCGGAGGGATTTGAGCTGATCCCCCGGAAGACTTTATTTTACAAGGAAACGCCGATCGGGGAGATGGACCTGGATGCGATCATTGCCCGGAAACCAAGGATAGTGCTGGTCGATGAACTGGCCCACACCAACGCCGCGGGAAGCCGGCATGCCAAACGGTACCAGGATGTGCTGGAAATCCTTGAATCGGGAATCAGTGTCTATACAACCCTGAACGTGCAGCACCTGGAAAGCCGTTCTGAAACAGTTGCCCAGATCACCGGAATTACGGTCCGTGAAACCCTGCCGGATGAAATCTTCGAAAATGCCGATGAGGTGGAGGTCGTTGACCTTCCCCCGGATGAACTGCTGCAGCGGTTGTCGGAGGGGAAAGTGTATTCGGCTGAACGATCGAAGGAGGCAATCGAAAATTTCTTTCGCAAGGGGAATATCACCGCCCTTCGGGAAATGGCCCTGCGTATTGTGGCCGACCGTGTGGACAGGCAGTTGCATGAATACATGCAGGATAAACGGATCCGCGGGCCGTGGAAATCGGGACTGCACCTGCTGGCTGCCATAGGACCGAGCCCCTTTTCAGCCAAGTTGCTCAGATGGGCCAAAACCCTTGCCTTTTCAATGGGAGCCGACATTCAGGCCCTGTACGTTGAGACCCTGCACAAACTGACTCCCAGGGAAAGGGAGCAGCTCGACAAAAATATCAACCTGGCAAAACAACTGGGTATCAAACTCAGGATCATCACCAGCAACGACATCGTAAAGGCTGTTGTTGATTTTGCCCAGAAGGAGAATGTGACCCACATCATCGTCGGCAAGCCCCGGGTCAGGAACCTTTTTTCCATGTTGCGGCTGGGGCGGTTTGTAAACAGGCTGATCAGGTTCAGCGGCAACATCGATGTCTATATCCTTGGATCTGACAACCTGGCTAAGGATAAGTACAGGGGCAGGGAATTTATCCCGGCCTTTACCTCCAACGCCTTGCAATATCTCACCATTCCCCTCTTTGTCATTCTGCTCTCCGCCTTCAGTTACCTTGTCAAAGATTTTATTGGTTACCAGGTTGTCTCCTTTGTGCTGCTGTTCCTGGTTTCCATACTCGCCCTTTTTTACGGGACCGGCCCGATTTTGCTGGCCGCGGCACTGAGTGCCTTTATCTGGGACTTCTTTTTCATCCCTCCCCAGTTTACCCTGAATGTCGGGAAACCCGAGGATATGCTTATGCTGGTCATGTTCTTCATCATTGCACTGCTGAATGGTATCCTGACGTCAAAAGTCCGCCGCCAGGAGAAAAAGATCAGGGTCAGGGAGGAGCGCACCCATGCACTGTACCAGCTGACCAGGGATCTCAACCTTGTTTCAGGGCTGGAGGAGGTGACGGTGGTGGCAGCCGCCTACATTAAGAAATATTTCAATCTCGAATGCGACATTATCCTTCAAACAGAACAGAAGCAACTGGATATGCAATCCTGCCGTGAGACCGGGTTGAAACTTTCGAAAAACGATTCGAGCATTGCTGACTGGGTTTTTAAACATTCGTCCATTGCAGGAAAATTTACCGATACACTGCCCTCCACAGAAAACACCTTTTATCCTTTGACAGGAAATAAGGAGAACATGGGGGTGGTTGTGGTGAAACTCCCGGGCATTTTCACCCATGGCGAGGAGCAGTTCTGGGAGGCATCACTTTCCCAGATATCGGGCAAGGTTGAACGTGAATTCTTAAGGATTGACTCCCGGAAAGCCTATATCCTGGCAGAGTCTGACAGGCTTTACAAAACCCTGTTTAATTCGATTTCACATGAGTTGCGGATCCCGGTAACCACCATAATCGGTGCTTCCGACACGTTGTTGACACAGGATTACCCCGAAGCGACCAGGCAAAGGCTCTACCATGAAATAAACACGGCTTCGGTGCGGCTTAACAGGCTCATTGGAAACCTGCTGAATATGTCGCGGCTCGAATCGGGGATGATTTCCCTGCGCCGCGACTGGTGTGATGTTCATGACCTGGCAAACAGCGTGTTGCAATCTTTAAAACAGGAATTGCAACCCTTCGCAGTAACGGTGATCATCCCTGCGGAAATGCCACTGGTGAATATTGATTTTGGAATTATCGACCAGGTGCTTCATAACCTGCTACTGAATGCCACGCAAAACTCCGAAGCCGGGAGCAGCATCAGGCTGAAGTTTTTCTACGACCAGGGCATCCTGTCGATCCAGGTGATGGACAGGGGACATGGGTTTCCCCCTTCCGGCCTGTCGCTGGTGTTTAATAAGTTTTACAGGGGTAAAGATGCCCAATCCGGCGGAACCGGGTTGGGACTCTCCATCGTGAAAAGTTTTGTGGAGGCCCACCAGGGTAAGGTAATTGCCGAAAACCGCAAAAACGGGGGGGCAATCTTCACCATAACCATCCCGGTGCTTGTCACGGGAATGGAACAGTTAACCAGGAATAAAGAGTAGATGGGGACTGCAGGCAATATATTGATCATTGATGACGAGGTTCAGATCCGCAGGTTGCTGGAAATCACCCTTTCTGCCAACGGTTACAGGATCTGCGAAGCATCTTCCGGGAAAGAGGGCCTTGCCCTGGCGGCATCGGTTCAACCCGCGCTGATCATCCTGGATCTGGGTCTGCCCGATGTCGACGGGCTGGAGGTGCTGAAGACGCTGCGCGAATGGTATCATAAACCTGTTATAATCCTCTCGGTAAGAAGTTCCGAGGATGATATCATCAATGCCCTCGATGCCGGCGCAAACGACTACCTGACCAAGCCGTTCCGCACCGGTGAACTGCTGGCGCGGATCCGCGTCGCTGCCCGGCAAAGCCTGGATGTGCCAGCTAAACAAATCCTTGAATTCGGCTCCCTGACCATCGACCTGGTCAACCATACCGCCCGGAAGAACAATGAACTGGTAAAACTTACCACCACCGAGTTTGCCCTGCTTGGGCTGCTGGCCAGGAATGAGGGCAGGGTGCTGACCCACCAGTATATCCTGAAGGAAATTTGGGGCATGGGATATATCGAACAAACCCAGTATTTACGGGTGTTTGTCGCCCAGCTCCGGAAAAAAATAGAGGATGATCCCTCCCGGCCGGCATTGCTCAACACCGAATCGGGCATTGGCTACCGGTTTGGCAGCTGACAATGGATCCCGCCTGGTAACAACAGGTTGCTAGTAGGTATGTCCGCCCTCCTCCATCTCCGCCTCGTCGATCTTTTTGTTGTTGATCGCCTTCCAGGCATACCACACGTATGCCGCCACGAAAGGCACCAGGAGGGAAACATAGCTCATGATGGTCAGGGTGTAGCGGCTCGATGAACTGTTATGGATGGTCAGTGAACTCTGGATGTCATAAACGGAAGGGTAATAGGCCGTGTCGTTGAATCCCGCCATGCAGAACAATGCGAAAACAGTCAGGAATGTGCCGGTTCCGGCATACCAGAACCCCGAGGAGCCGTTCTTTTGCATGTCAACCAGGGGAAGGGCGACGCCAAGCAGGACAAAGACAACGCCCGAGGCGAAGATCATCAGCACCAGGGGCATCTGCACGAGGTTGTGGTAATACTTGTTCATTTCCCCATAGATAATCCCCTCCACAGGTCTTACCGCAAATCCCGGCCTGATCAGGATGGCATAGAGAAAGGCCAGGAAACAGACCAGGAAGGGAACGATGTTGATCAGCAACTGCTTCCTGCAACGGGCCATGATCTCCTCATGGTCAATGGTGTTCATGAAATAAAGTGTTCCGAGAACTCTTGACAGGAAAAAGACGGCAAGCCCGAGTGCGACGTTCCGCCAGTTCAGCAGGGCTTCGAGACCGTGCGCGGGATCCATCCAGCGCGAAATGGCAGGGTCGGCAAGGTTGGTCAGGGCCGACCTGTTGACCAGGAAGGAGGATCCCGTGAAAAATGTCGCCACGGCTGTCCCCAGCAGCAGGGTGCCGAGTAACCCGTTGATGATCAGGAACCATTCGTAGGTTTTATGTCCCAGCAGGTTGTTGGGTTTGCTGCGGAATTCGTAGGCCACGGCCTGGATGATAAAGGGAAAAAGGATCGCCATCCAGACCCAGTAGGCGCCTCCGAAGCTGGTGGAATAGAACAGGGGAAAAGAGGCGAAAAAGGCGCCGCCGAAGGTGACCAGGGTGGTAAAGGTGAATTCCCACTTCCTGCCAAGGGTATTGACCAGCATCTTGCGTTCGGGTTCGGTTTTGCCGATGGTGTAGATCAGGGTCTGCCCTCCCTGGACAAACATCAGGAACACCAGGAGGCTGCCCAGGATGGAGATGATGATCCAACAATATGACTGCAGGGTTTCGATAGGCATAGTTTCAAACATCAGTGTGCTCCTCCCTCTTTTGGTCCGTTTTTAATTTGTCTGAGCATAATCTTTAGTTCGGCGATCAGCAGCACGGTGAACAGGGCTGCAAACAGCCAGAAGGTGATCACCACCGAGGTGGCGTCGATCTTCGATACGGCTGCCATCACGGGCATCAGGTCCTGGATCACCCAGGGTTGGCGACCCACTTCGGCTACCACCCAGCCCGCCTCGGATGCCAGGTAAACAAAGGGGATGGTTATTACCCCGACCCACAGCAGCCATCGCTGGCTTTCCAGTTTGTCATTCCTGGAAAGATAAAGCACAACCGCAAATAACAGGATAAAAAACAAACCCAGGTAAACCATCAGGTGGAAGCTGTAATAGGTGAGGGGAACATTGGGGATCACGCTTTGCGGACTGTTCAGGTAGGCGTACCCGAACCACGGGAAGTTATCCCTGAGCACCTTCAGGGCACTGTCGCCCCTGGCCGTATCTTTGGCAGCCTTCGCGTCGCGCCAGGCGCCCAGGGCCGAAACCGCCTGTTTCCCGCGGCTGATCTTCTCCTCAATCGAAAAGCTCTTCTCTTTTTCCTGGCTGTTGACGGGGTTGAACCCGGGTTTGAAACCTCCCTTCACCAGGTCGTCCACCCCCGGCACAAAGGCGTCGGGGTTCCGGTAGCCGAGGAAGGAGAGCAGCTTCGGAAATTCTATCTTTACCAGGAAGGCATCTTTGCCATCACCCTGTTTCTTGCCAGGGTCGAGGATGCCCCAGGCAACCAGTCCGGCACCCTGTTTCCCCTGGTATAATCCCTCCATGGCAGCAAGTTTCATGGGTTGCTTTTGCGAAACCTGGTAGGCAGAGCCATCGCCCGTGAAGGCGAGCAGGAGGGAGGTGGCAAGCCCGAAAATTGAGGCAACCAGGATGCTGCGTTTTGCCAGTGCGGTATGCCTCCCTTTCAGCAGGAACCAGCAGCTGATGCCGATCACAAACACCGAGGCGGTCACATAACCCGATGAAACGGTATGCAGGAATTTGTTTACGGCAACCGGGGAAAAGAGTACCGCCCAGAAATCCACCATCTCGTTGCGCGAAGTTGCGGGGTTGAACTGCATTCCCACAGGATATTGCATCCATGCGTTGGCCACCAGGATCCACAAGGCCGAGAGGTTGGCGCCAAGGGCGGTAAGCCAGGAGGAGGCGAGGTGAAATCGCCTGCTGACCTTGTTCCAACCGAAAAACATAACGGCAATAAAGGTCGACTCCAGGAAAAAGGCCATGATCCCCTCGATGGCAAGCGGTGCACCGAAAATGTCGCCTACAAACCAGGAATAGTTCGACCAGTTGGTGCCGAACTGGAACTCCAGGATGATCCCGGTTGCCACACCGATGGCAAAATTGATGCCGAACAGAGTAAGCCAGAACTGGGTGATTTTTTTCCATTCCACATCACCTGTTTTAACATAGATGGTCTCCATGATGGCGACGATAAAAGCGAGTCCAAGGGTGAGCGGAACGAAAATCCAGTGATAGATGGCGGTCAGGGCGAACTGTGCCCTCGACCAGTCAATCAGCGAAAGATCTATAGGTTGAGGCATGAAGTTGTGGTGTTTTGGGATGGCAAAGATACCTAAATATTATCGTTCATTTAAGCCCTGATTCTGATAATCCAATGCTGTTTTGTTTAATTTTGCCGCGCCTTGAATGGGCACCATGCACCCAGCACGCGATTGCCAGTACCG
>SESG01029733.1_pt1 | contig 67384 bp, 38 predicted proteins | sample 3171421 | NCBI WGS metagenome assembly SESG01 (sample SAMN10866946, study PRJNA518727) | freshwater metagenome | biome: subpolar coniferous forest; feature: holomictic lake; material: water; isolation source: holomictic Lake 227, 6 m and 8 m depth | place: Canada: near Kenora, Ontario | collected...
AACTATAACGCAACGCTAGTGACCATATAATCAAATATATACCGTTTTTGGTAATGTAAAAAAGTGTAAAGAGAATCGTATTTATTTACACTTATTGTAAAGATATTTGTTCGTAGGTGGAGTGTTCGGTTACATCACCTTCAGATACGATGTGAAAGGCAGCCGTCAGATTTCAGGAGGGTCAGTGGAAATACCGTTTAACCTTACAACTATATGGATGTAATACGAAAAAAAACCCATTCACGCTGTTCGGGTGTTTTTCACAACATGGGAGACGGAAAATCGTGGAAAGAGAAGCTTAGAATTTCATACCAGTCGTAAAGATGATGCTTTGTATCTGGTCGCTGGTATTACTGTAAAAAACTTTGCTGCCCGGGTAAGAATCGAGGAACCTGTAAGCAAGCCGCAGGTACCCTGACTTAACCGGCTTGTATTCAAAGCTGAAGGCAAAACCGTCCGTCCGGATTCCCCGGTTTGTGTTCTTATTTACTCCTGAAAGAAAACCATCGGGGTCATTGAAGAACTCATACCGGCCGGTAAGGGCAAAATGGTCATTTATCCTGTAACAGGCCTGGAAGAACCCGGAAAGCATGGATGCCGTTCTGTTCGTATCCGGAGCCATACCCGAATTGGTCTGGGCGGCATAGTCGAGTTGGCCCACCAATCCGACATGCTTTCCCGGATCATAGGTGACGATAAGCTCATTATAAAGGATGTTGTTTTTTATCTCTGCATCCCGCAAAGCCTGGTTGCCGAAGAAATTGTTATAGGTTACAGAGAAATTGGGCATGGGCTGGTAGGTCAAGAATATAATACCTGCCATGTGGGATTTCTGAGAATAGGCGATTGAAAAGGGGTTCCCCATCATCAGGCCGCCCCTGAATTTTTCTGAGAACTTGTAGGATAACTTAACCCCCAGCACGCTGCCAGGGCCAAAGTATCCGCCCACGGTAACAAAACTGATCTGGTTCAGTACCGCCCACGATGATTCGTATCCCACCGGATTGAACAAATACCCAAAATCAACCCATAGATCCTTAACGATATTGAACCCGAAATTGGCCTGCCTGATGGTCTTGATCCACTGCGCGTTGGGGGAGGCCAGCAGGTTTGGGGCGTCACCGTACTGAATGGCAAACTTGCCACGCACAGATTCTGAACTGTAATAAAGTTCAAAGGCAGCAACATTCATCCGGATCTGGTTGCGCACCGGGCAGTTGCTCGAAAAAGGCACGATGTTGGAGGTGTCTGATGCCTTATCGAGGGTCTTGTGGACATAAGCATCCACATAGAAACTGAAGGAAAAGTTTTTTAGTCTCCCGAATATCTGGTTCTTAAGAGAATCTGAAACCGGTTCACCTGTTTTTTGGGCAAATGAACCGGTAATACCCAGGAAAAGAAAAACCATCAGAAATGACAGGAACCGTTTCAAAACCATACACTCCTCCTTTCGTTATTTCCATCCGCCCCCGACAGCGCTGTAAAGGTTTACCACCGAATTGAGCGCATTGCTTTCAGCCATGGAAAGGTTGATTTGCGCTGCGAAAAGCGACTGCTGTGCATTGATGATGTCAAGGTAACTGGCGTATCCGGCATCATAAAGCTGGTTAGAGAGGTCAAATGCAGTTTGTGCCGCCTTAACCGTTGTTTGCTGGCTATGCACGGTTTCATCCAGTTTTTCATATTCAAGCAGCCTGTCGGAAACCTCTTTGATGGCAGTGATCAGGGTCAGCTGGTAGGCAAAAAGCAATTGCTCCTTTTGTGCCTGGGCCTTCTTTACGCCTGCCTTTAAATAGCCTCCGCCAAAAACAGGGGCCACCAGGTTGCCTAAGGCGCTGTATACCATGTTTGCCGGGTTGAAGGCGGAGCCTATGCTCCCGGATATTCCAAGCGAAGGAAGCATCATGGCCCTGGCAACACCGATATTGGCGTTGGCGGCGATCAGCGATTGTTCAGCCTGTATGACGTCAGGCCTCCTGAAGATAAGCTGGGCAGGAATGCCCGGGGTACGGACTGCCGGCACGTTGATCTGGTCGGCCAGGGCCAGCCCGCGCCGGATCATGTGGGGTTGTTCTCCCATGAGGATGCTGAGGTAATTTTCACTTTCGCCTATCTTCATCTCCAGGGCGGGGATCCGGGTCATGGCGGTTGCCAGTTCCGCTTCAGCCTGCGCCACCACCAGCCCCGATGCCGTGCCGGCCGTCATCTTATTTCTTACCAGCTCAAGCGAGGTCTGCCTGATCGCGACATTGTCGCGCGTGATTTTTAGTTCATTGTCAAGCTCCAGCAGGGAAAAATAGGTCGAGACGATCTCGCTGATCAGTGAAATCCTGACCGATTGCTGGTAGGCCTCCTGGGCAAAAAGCCCTGCCCGGGCTGCCTCTTTCGACCGGCGCAGTTTGCCCCAGAGATCAATCTCCCAGTTTAACTGACCCGTTGCGGAAATGGCACTGTATTCACTCGTCTTTCCATTGGGCAGGGCCTGCTGTTGCCATCCACCCGCCGCCTGGGCTGATATCTGCGGCCATTGCTGTCCCCTTGCCTGGTGCAGCGATGCCCTGGCCTCCTCAACCCGGGCATAGGCGATCCTGATATTATAGTTGTTTTTCAGGGCGGTTTGTACAATCCGTTGTAAAACGGTATCCCTGAATAACTTAATCCACTCAATATTTGCAATGCTGTTTGTGTCGGCGCTTTTCGCAAACCTGAACAGGCTGTCGGTCTTCATTGCCGGGCGGCTGTATGAGGGAGCAACTTTGCATCCCGACAGGCTGATGATCACCGATAACAAAACCAGGGGAATCGTGCGTTTTAGAAAATTATGGATCATGGTACTTTTGGTTTTCTGCATGAATTCATCAATTGACCATTTCGTTATTTCTTTTTCAGTTTGTCTTCGATCTTCTGAAAAAGGACATAGAGGGAGGGCACGACTAAAACCCCGCAAATGGTAGCCAGGAGCATCCCGCCAAACACGGAGGTCCCGAGGGCGTTGCGGCTTGCCGAGCCTGCGCCGGTTGCCGTTACCAGGGGTACAACGCCCAGGATAAAGGCAAAAGAGGTCATCAGGATCGGCCTGAATCTCAGCTTTGCTCCATCCCTGGCCGCCTCGAACAGGGGTACGCCGCTGTCGTATTTTTGCTTTGCAAATTCAACAATAAGGATGGCATTTTTTGCAATCAGCCCGATCAGCATGATCAGCCCGATCTGTGCATAAATGTTGTTCTGCAGTCCCCTGGCCCATTGGAGGCCGAAGGCGCCGAAAATCCCGAAGGGCAGCGCCAGCAGGATGGGTATGGGCATCAGCCAGCTTTCATATTTTGCAGCCAGCAGGAAATAGACAAAGATGAAACACAGGGCAAAGATGAAGGGGGCCTGGCCGCCCGAGGTGAGTTCCTCCTTGGTCATGCCCGAATATTCATACCCGAAACCAAAGGGGAGGGACTTGGCCGCAACCTCCTTCACCGCTTCGATGGCTTGTCCTGTCGAATACCCGGGAGCCGGGGAAATGGTAAAGTCGGCGGAACTGTAAAGGTTGAACCGCTTTACCACGTCGGGTCCCTGGGTCGACTCTATGCTGACCAGCGTGCCAAGGGGCACCATCTGGTTGGTGTTGCTGCGCACATATACTTTCGAAATATCCTCTTTGTTTGCCCTGTATATGGCATCTGCCTGGATGATGACCCTGTATGATTTTCCGAATTTGTTGAAGTCGTTGACATAGACGCTGCCGAAGAGCGATTGGAGCGAGGTGTAGATGCTGTTGATGGGAACCCCCATTTTCTTTGCCTTCTCCTTGTCTACATTCAGGATGAACTGGGGAACATCGTTCCTGAAGGAGGTAAAGGAGCTGGCGATCTCTTTCCGTTTCGACGCCTCCGTATAAAAGGCGCCGGCCACCCCGGCCATTTTGGTGAGCCCTGCTCCCGTTTTGTCCTCCAGCTGCATCTCCAGCCCGCCGGTTTTACCGAGCCCGGAGATGGCAGGAGCATTGAATGCCATGCAGATCCCTCCGGGCAGCCTGTTGAATTTTGCCTGAATTTTGCTGATAACTGCCGTCACATGAAGCGAATCGGCCTTGCGTTCCTTCCAGGGTTTCAGTTTCACAAAGGCCATGCCGTTGGTGGTGCTTACCGAATTGTCGAGGATGCTGAACCCGGGGATGGTGGTATAGGATTCGACTGCCTCTTCCTTCGACAGGATTTGCTCTATCTGCTTCATGACCTCATCGGTTTTCTGGAGGGAATAGGCCTTCGGGCAGCTTACGTTCACAAAGAAGTAACCCTGGTCTTCGGAGGGGATAAAACCGCTCGGGAGGAACTTCATCACCACCAGCATGAGGATGGTAATGATGCCGAGAAACATGACCGGCCGGGAAATATGATGGGTGAAACTCTCGACGATTCGGATATAATGGTGCGTGGTTTTATCAAACCCGCGGTCGAAACCCCTGAAAAATTTACCGATCAGCCCTGTTTTCTCTTTTTTTGGTTTCAGGAGCATCACGCAGAGCGGCGGGCTCAGTGTCAAGGCCAGCAGGGCGGATATCAGGATGGATGAAATCAGCGTCAGGGCAAATTGTTTGTACATCACTCCGGTGGTTCCCCCAAGGAAGGCTACCGGGATAAATACGGCACAGAGTACCAGGGTAATGGTCATGATGGCCCCGGTGATATCCTTCATGGTGTGTTTGGTCGCTTCAAGCGGGCTCAACCCCTCGGCATCGATTTTTTCCTGTACCGCCTCCAGCACCACAATGGCATCGTCAACGACGATCCCGATAGCCAGCACCAGCGCGAACAGGGTCAGCAGGTTGATGGAAAAACCGAACATCGCGAAGGTGGCAAGTGCACCAACCAGCGAAATAGGTACGGTGATCGCGGGAATCAGCGTGGCCCGCCAGTCCTGCAGGAAGATAAAGACCACGATAAAGACGAGAACAAATGCTTCGACAAGGGTCATCAGCACCTCCTCGATGGATGCCTCCACGAATTCAACCGTGTCAAGTCCCTTTTTATAGGTAATTCCTGTCGGGAACTCCTTTGCAAGCTCCTTCATCGTGGCGTCACACTGCTCCCGGACATTCACGGCATTTGAACCGGGCGACTGGTAGATCGAGATGGCAGGGGCGGCCTTGCCGTTAAAACGGCCAAGGGCGTCATAGCTTTTCATGCCCATTTCAATGCGGGCAATGTCTTTCATCCTGACCATCGATCCGTCGCTGTTGGCTTTGATGATGATGTTTGAAAACTGTCCCTCATCGACCAGCCGTCCCTGCACGCGAAGCATGATGGAAAGCTCCTGCCCGTCGGCTGCGGGTGATTTTCCCAGTTGACCCGCGGCCGCCTGCAGGTTCTGTTCCTTGATGGCCGACTGCACATCCTGGGCGGTAACCCCAAGGCCCGCCATCCGTTCGGGGTTCAGCCAGATCCGCATGGCATAGTCATCGCCGCCGAACATGGAAACATCGCCAACACCGGGGATACGTTTCAATACACTCACAATGTTTATCTGCAGGTAGTTGGCCAGGAACTTCGTATCATAGGCCGTATCCGTAGAGATAAGGGAATATAGCAGCAGGATGCTCGGTGATTTTTTCTGAACGATGACACCCCCCTGGATCACCTCTGCCGGGAGGACGTTCATGGCGCGCTGGGCACGGTTCTGGACATTCACCGTAGCCATGTCGGCATCGGTTCCGACGGCAAAATAGACGGTGATGTTGCACGATCCGTCATTGGCGCACTGGGAGGTCATGTAGGTCATGCCGTCAACGCCGTTGATCTGTTCCTCCAGCGGGACTGCCACCGTTTTCTGGACATCTTCGGCATTGGCTCCCGGGTAATAGGCTGTTAACTGGATCGTGGGAGGAACTACATCCGGGTATTGCGAGATGGGTAATACCATCATACTGAGAACCCCGACAAGGGCGATCAAGATCGCAATGACTGCAGCAAGAATGGGCCGGGTGATAAAGGATTGCAGCATACTGTATTGATTAAAAAGTTCTGATTACCAATCGATGAGTTTTACATTCTGCCTCCCGGTACCACCGGTGGCCCGGGTTTACCGGATTTCTGGTTCCTGGGAAACTGAAATAGTATCTTTGGAAAGTACGGGTACTACGGTCATCCCTTCCTGGAATTTCTGAAAACCCTCCAGCAGGATCCGGTCTGAAATCTTCAAACCTCCATTGACGACCACGTAGGGCCCGATAGTTCTGCCCAGCAGCACCGGCACCCGGTTTACTTTGTTGTCCTTGTCGAGTTTGAAGGCGAAATTCTTGCCCTGGATCATGGTGGTGGCTCCCTGCGGAATCACGATGCCGTCGGCCTGTTCCATCAGTACCATGACGACCTGGGTAAAGGTTCCAGGTTTGATCAGCCCGTCGGGGTTCGGAACTTCGGCCCGGATGGCCAGTGTGCCTGTCTGCGCGTTGATCGCGCGGTCGATGAAATCAATTTTGCCGGCATATTTGTAACGCGATTTATCCGAAAGGGTCAGGAAAATCTTCAGGGCGTCCTTCCTGTCCTTGAATTCTGTCTTGTGCAGGTCATAATACTGCATGATCCGGAGATAATCGTTTTCGTTCAGCTGGAAATTTACATAGATGGGGTCGATCGCCGAAACAGTGGCCAGGAGCGTACTTTCGGTTTTGCCTACCAGGTTGCCCGGCTGTACGTTGCATGCCCCGATGTATCCTGTGATGGGAGAGGTCATCGAGCAATAGGAGAGGTTCAGCTTTGCCTGGTCCAGGTCGGCTTTGGCGCTGGCCACCCCCGCACGGCACTGCAGTTCGGTCGTCACCGCCTTGTCAAAGTCGTTCTGACTGATCGCGTTGGTCGACAGCAGCGGTTTCAGCCTTGCCACATCCAGCTTGGCCTTTTCCCATGATGCCGTCTTGTTTTCCACGTCGGCTTCGTTGAATTTCAGCGTATTCCGGTAGCTGGCCTCCTCAATGGTGAACAATGGCTGGCCCTTCTGGATCACCGAACCCTCGGTAAACGACCAGTTCTGGAGGTAACCGGCCACCCGGGCGCGGATCTCGACAGTGGGGATACCCACTGCCTGGCCTACCATCTCCAGGTAGGCGGGAACCTTCGTCCCTTTGATCTCCATTACCTTGAGCGAAGGAGGTTTGACCTCCTGTTTTTCGTTTGTTTTACAGGCGGTTGACAGCATGGCGTAGATCAGGATGATTCCCATGGTCTGCAGGATCTTTTTTAAAAGCAGGTTGTTCATAAGTTCACTTTTTTCAGAAAGGAGCCGGTTCGATTTTTTTTTCAAATGTAAAACTTTATTTTACCACAAAAAAAATGAAACTGGTAATATCGGGATAATTTTTTTTAACAAACCTGACGTTTTAATCAACAGTGATAAATCGAATTGAAGGCCCTTACTGACACGACATGTTTATGTAATATATTGTATGTGAAAAGGTAAATGACAAAACCGGGTCGGTTTTTCATGGTGGCGTGCCTTACAATACAAAACTTAGGAAAACTTCCAGGTTGCAGATTCCAGGGAAATAATTGCCGGCTCCATCCTGATTTTTAGAAAAAGGTTGTGTGAGCGTAAAAGCACTAATATGGCTGTAAGCGGGTTGCATGCCATACGAAAAAAAATCAACCACAAAGTTCACAATGAGTTACACAATGTTCACGATGGGATTCTTTGTGAAAATTATGCTTTTCTTGAAACTTTGTGGTTTAAATCCTGATCGGTTTTTGAAAATCGATATGTCCTGATGATAATAGCTGCAACCCCTTACTCATTGCCGCAACGAGGATTCCCCGCCAGGATTATTTCTGTGATTTCAGCAAGCCGCTGCTCTCCCAGCTGGAATAAACATTGCGGGCGATATTCATGGCGGCTTCGTCAACGTATTTGGGATCGGTTACCTTGATCTCTGCAGTCCAGAGGGGCTCCTTGGAGGCATGGGTATAAACGCTTGCCTTCAGGTTCACCACATGGGTGGCAGTCCAGTAACCGCCTGTTGAAACAACCCCGGCATAGTAAGGACTGCCATAATATCCGCCGCCCCAGTATCCGCCGCCCCAGTATCCGCCGAATCCGCCGGAGACATAGGTGGTTTGAGGCACATAGCTCTCGGTTTTATCGGTACCCTGGTAGATGACCACGAGGATCGCATCGGCGCCCAGACTGTCGCATTTCCGTTTGATATCGGCAATCGGGTATTTTACCGCAGGAGCCAGAAAGTCGAGCGAGCCGATACTTTTCAGCCCTTTGCTGTTGAAATAGGCGTTTACCGACTGTTCAAAAGGCTTGATGTTCTCAATCTTGTCGAATAGCGGCATGACCACCACCTTCGAAATTTTAGAGTTGTCATTCGGATTTTTATAGGTTGTCATCGTTACCGGAGTGGTACACGAAACCACCATCAGGATGGTTGCAATCGCCAATAGTGTTGAATAAATTTGTTTTGTTTTCATAGGAATGGAGTTGGTTTTTGGTTGAATATTAATCGCAGGGTAATTTTCAATGACGAAAAAAGCTAGAACATGCGGATGCTCATGTTTTTGACAAAAGTAGAAATAAAAATCAGATATTCTTCAAAGACGATCCATTGTTGATATTTGCTTTTTTTTATTACCTGTTTTCTTGTCAATAATTCCATAGAGGGTTATTTTAAAAATATTATCTTTGGAAAAATATTGTCCGATGTACGGAGCCTCTGGAAAAACCAACGGAATGAATATGATACGATTAATGCTCCTTTTTCTTTTCTTGTCTGCCGGAATTCTGACCTCGCCGGCACAGACGCCGGTTCGCAGCGACACCTTTGATCTCGCCGGAAAGGCCATTCAGTTCCCGCATCCATGTAAAAAATGGGGTTTCAGGGTTTCAGCCGGGCTTTCGATGGTAAGGCCACCCAAGGATCTGCTGGAGAATGCCATCCAGGCGCCGCTGGTGAATATCCATACAACCTTCGGGTTTCCATGGAAACTTTCGCTGGAAGGGGATCTGACAACCATCCTGGTTTCAAACCAGCTTGCGCTGGGGCCAAGGCTTAGTTTTTGCCATGGCAACTATGGAGTCAAACTTGGCTGGGATCTTGGTTTTATATATGGCAGGCTGAAACAGGCCGGATTCAATAACAGCGTACAGGGGTGGATCACCTATCCAAACATATCGATTGGATACAAACTGAAATCCATGGCATTCACCTTAAAGGGAGAGGGGATCTCGCTGCTGAAAGTGTCAACGAAATCGGGGGAAAACGAGGTGACGCGGTCGAAAAAGATGTTCAACGGGGGAACTGTTGCCTTGTACCTTGAACAGCGGATCCATAAAAACAAGGTTTTTGTGATCGGGCTGAAAGATAATTATGTTAAATATTACTGGCCCACGTGGATGCTGTTCTCGACATTTAACAGGTTTTATCATATTCCTGAACTCTATTTCAGCTGGATCCTGTGAAATCCCTCGCTGGGAAGGAGAGGATGATTCATGTTACGGTGCCGGTCATTCAAAAAAATTGTTCAAGAAGTAATAATTGATAAATGAGACTCAGAATTTTATTTTTAGCCGGGTTGCTGCTGCTGCTATACAGCTGCAACAAGGAGGATGAAGTTGTCATTCCTGCAATCGGCCCCAATTCAATACTGAAGGATACCTACCCGCTTGACAGCGCCAAAAAGCAAATCATGAACGGGGTGTATCGTGTGGTCTCCGGCACATCCATGTTTGGCGACTATGTCGTGGTCAAATGGAACCGGACGAGCCTCTCCTTTGCCTGTAACAACGGCAAGCATTTCATCATGGAGGCAGGGCACCTCGACTCGGTGGTCTTCCTGGAGGGTTACTGGCGCGACGGCTACAGTGATGGTACCGGTTTGTGCACGATGCATATCGCCAAAGAAGAGGGAGGCACGACGCTTGTGACCAGGCAGGGCGCCCAGAAATTAGTGTTCCGCGGGGCTTTCGGCAACGGGAATAGCCTGCCTGACCAAACACTGAACCTTGAATATGTACGCCCTTTTTCCGAAAAGCTAAAGGCTAAAAAGTTCTATATCCTGGCTCACCGTGCAGGTGGCCGTACATCCGACCTGTTGCCGGTATCTGAAAACAGTATCGAGATGATTAATTTCACGGAAAAGCTCGGCTCAACAGGGGTTGAGATTGATGTACGGCTTAGCAGCGACGGAGTTGCCTTCCTTTATCACGACCCCGACATCAACACAAGGCTGACAAAAAAGGGACCATTGGCAGGCCCCATAAACGCCTATTCATGGGCGGAACTGTCGGCCTTTGTCAGGCTGATTCATGGTGAGAAGATCCCAAAACTGGAGGATGCCCTGAATTTCGTGGTTGACAGTACATGGTTGAATTTTGTTTACCTTGATATGAAGGCAAGCAAGGAGGCAATGGCCGTTGTCGTGCCCATCCAGCAGCGGATTTTGCAGCGGGCCGCCGCGAAAAACCGGGACCTGGTTGTGGTTGTGGGTATCCCCTCGACCGATGTCCTGAACGACCTGATGTCTTATCCTGGTTATACCAGCATTCCTTCGCTTTGTGAATTGAGTGCGGATGAAGCCAGGAAGGTTAATTCAGTCGTTTGGGCTCCCCGTTGGACGCTGGGCACGCAAAACAGCCTCGTCCAGCAGATGCAGGACGAGGGCAGGCTTGCCGTTTGCTGGACGATTGACAGCCCGGCCTGGATAGAAAATTATCTTAACAACGGGCTTTTCAACGGGTTGCTTACCAACTTCCCCTATGTCGTTGCCTATTATCACTACATACAGCAATAATCGTTATGGGTAAAAAACGAACAGGTCTAACAGTACTGCTGGTTTTTATCGCCATTGCAGTCTTTTCTCAGCACAAGGATACCTTGAAAGCCAGGATCAACCATTATTCATTTACGGTCGGGACGGGCTGGAGCCACTATTTCAACAACCTGGAATACGGGGATAACAATATCCGGCAGGATTTTGCCGGTCTCTCCTGCAGGTTCTACTGGGAGCCCGAGTACAGGCTCAGCCTTGGACTTGAATCGGGGTACTTCCGGCTTTTCAGGGTGAAAAACCAGATAACGCCCGATATCGGGAGCGAAGTAGACCGTTCGGTAATTCCCCTGCTGCTCCTGGTCAGGATGAGGGTTGTGGATAATGTATACCTTTCCACCGGGCTCGGCCTTGCCGTGTTGACCAATAAAGCTGCTGCCGGGGACCAGAAAATTATCACCAAGACCTGGTCACTTTCCAACTATGAAGTAGCCGCTTCCTATATTTACCCGCTGAAAAAACATCTAAGGGTAGGGGGGGAGATGAAGCTGTATAATTTCGGAGTCCTGAACGACTGGATGTTTGCCCTCCAGGCCTTTGTCTCCGTAAGACTGTAAGAAACCCTGCAGCTACGGTTAGATGTTGAACAACCTTTTAAAAGGTCTCGTTAAGGTTGAAATAGATGCCGTTTGACCCACCTGCACCGATGGCGTAATCAACCGTTAGGTTCGACTTGGTTTTCCTGCTGAACATGACGCGCAACCCCAGACCAGCTGCCGGATCAAAATACTGAAAGAGTTTTCTCGATTGGTCGTCGGAGCTCGCCGTTGAAGCATTGACAAACAGGACACCACCCAGGATGCCGGTATAGCGGCTGATCGGGAAACGGTATTCGGTCTCCCCGTAAACCAGGCTGACTCCCCTGATACTGCCCTGGATAAAGCCGCGGCCCGTGCGGTTGTACATGTCCCACCCGATGGCGGGCAAACCCAGGTAGGGTGCCCTCCCGCTTTGCGTAAACTGGCCGATGTACCAGAATGCGACCAGGTGATCGGGCCTGCGTTTTGATAAATTCACATAGGTCCTGAATTCCGTATTGAGCATCAGGCTGCTTTTCGTGCTTCCTAAAAAGGTTAAATTCTGGCGGATGGCGAAATTCGCAAGATAACCCTTTGTCGGGCGGATGGAATTGTCGCGGCTGTCGAGCAGTAATTCCAGGCTGAGCCCCGAAATGGTCTGGTGGGCCGGGTTGAAGCCATGTTCCGTGCTGTACCGGTAATGACTGGTGATTTGCCGGGGATTGGTGCCGAGGTTGAGATTCAGGTCAACGATATCCGTATAGTTATCCAGGAAATAGCCGATGCCGGCATATATTTTTTTATTGAGACGGATGAAAAATGTTTCATAAAACCTGATATAGTTGTAGTTGATGGGTTGTTGAAGGCCATTATAGGAGGTGGTCTGACCCGCCTCCCCGAAGATGATCCCGTCATCCCCGCTTTTTCTCAGCCCGGAGCCGAGCCCGTAGGTGGGTTGCGAAAAGATAAGATATCTCCAGTCGCCCCTGAAAATAAATTGTGATCCGTTCGTGATTACATTTGACCTCAGGTTGAAAATTTTCTGAGCCTTCGAGGTGAGATTGATGGCAACGCAGGCAGAAGAGACGGGAGTTGTAGAGGGCGGGCCGAGGTATATCCCGGTGGTGCTGCTGACCCCGATCAGCATGCCAAATGCAGGGTTGTACCCGATAAACGGGGTTAATGAAGTATAGGGTTTAAAAAGCTGAACAGGAATTGCATTAAGGCTGTCGCGGTGCGACTTGTTGCTTTTTTTTGTGAAGACACTCCATACATCCTCCTGGTTGAAAGATTTCGCGGGTGTTTGTCCCTGCAGGGACAATGAGAGCGCAAGTGCCATCATGGCCAGGGGGAAGATGATCAGCGGAGTCTTAATTGATTTCATCATTGCCATCATGGAGAGTGTTTTTTTCGTCCAGCCATACCAGGACCAGTTTATAACCCAGCGACAGGATGATTGCGCCGAGAAAAAGTCCCATAAAACCTTCGAAAATGAATCCGCCGATCGATCCGAGAAAAATCACAAGCATTGGTACCGGGGCTCCCTTGCCGAGCAGGATTGGTTTAAGTACATTATCGGAAAGGCTGACCAGGATCAGCCAGATGGTCAGCAACACTGCCGTAAGTGTGCTGGCCGTCGTAAACATATAGATGATCACCAGGATCGATACCGGGGTTACCCCGACCTGGACGATTGCCAGCAACAAGGCGATCAGGGCCCACAGTCCGGCAAGTGGAACCCCCGCAACCAGGAAACCCAGGCCGGCAAGGGCTGCCTGGATAAAGGCAACGCCGATGATGCCGCGGGCAACATTCCTGATAGTGACTTCGGTGACTTTGGCAAAATTTCCACCCTGGTCGCCGGCCATGCGGATAAACAGGTTCTTCGCTGCCATGGCGCTCTGCTCGGAATAAACAAGCACTACGCCGGCAACGGCAATGGAGGCAAGCATCATCAGAAATCCAATCCCCGCCTGGGATACAAATGAAACAACCCAGTTGAAAAGCCAGGTGAGTTGTGGTCCGTACATTTTAATGACCTCGCCGGGATTTTCTGCAGCGGTTTTCCAGAGGTTGTAAACTTCCTTCCCGACAACAGGCCATGAAAGAACCGTGTCGGAGGGTGGGGGTACCTTTAACCCGCCATTCTGGTATAAATTGACCAGTGTCTGCAAACCTGAAACCATCGAATCTCCGAGGAACAGACAGGGAACGATAATAACCAGCAACAGGATCCCCGTCAGGATGGCCGCGCTGATTTTGGCCCTCCCGCCCAGCCGTTTTGTCACGGCCACATGCAGGGGATACATGGTTACGGCGATAATTACGCCCCACATCATAATCCCCAGGAATGGTTCCAGTATTTTGAAACACCAGCCGATTAAAATAAAAAGAACGCCTATCCTGATGGCAGATTCCAGGGTGTTTTTGAGAAAGGATTTTTCAGTCATAAGTTCTGTTTTACAGGAAGACCATAAAGGCAAGTAATGAAATCAAGAGCCCAAGGGAACAGGAACCGTGTCTGGAATAAGGGTTGCCTGTTAACCATGGTTTGCATTGATCTTATTCCTTTGTGAATTTCAGGATTTTGATGCCAGCGAAAATTTATTTGACAAAGTTATTATCTTTTCCCTGAAAATACCTATTATTTGAATACACCTTGATTAGAAGCTCAACCGAAACTGAACCGGCCACATCCGAAGGCCGGGCGTTGGCCCTCCGAACCCTAACCGTTGAAATGAAAAATGCGCCGTAACAGGCAGATTCCATCATCGCCGACCGGGTGAAAACAGCTGTGCAGGAATTTGGCTCCAGGTGAAGATTGTTCCTATGGGGATTGCTTGTGAACACCCGCTTTTAACAAATCGGGGGTGAATTCAACCTCTATATAGCTGCTGCTGAGAAAACCGTGGGTTGAAAAATTCCATCCGCTGATTTCTTTGACAGAACGCCCCGGGATGAGTGCTGAATAATTCAGGCTTATTTCCCATTGTTTCGAAGGCGTGTATTTAAACAATAAGTCGAATTCATGGAGCAGGGATGATGGTATCTTCTCAGGGGTTCGTTTACGCGTGACCGGGTCGAAGGTCAAGATATAGTTGTTGGGTACCGTAAACCAATGATAACCGGGCTCGACCGACAGTTTACTGCCGATGTCAATGGTCGCCTTAAGCCCAAGGTTATTCAAGCCGGGGTTGTTATTGCTGCGGTAAGGCGAGTCGAAAATGCCCGAAAGGCCGAGGCTTTTCCTGGTGTTTCCATACAACAGGCTGAAACCGTGGACCGTTTTTTTCCAGGTTGTGTCCGAATAATCGTCCCCGCTCATGTGTTCATAGGAGATCAGCAATTGCAGCCATTCGGCAGGCTTGTAGCCGAAGTACCCTGAATAGTACAGGGCGCTCAGGTTTCTTCCGTCGGTGATATGGCCCGACTGGTAAAACCCGGTCAGGCTCATATCCCATGATGGCCACGACAGCCATACCGTAAGCCCGCCTGTATTCCGCCCGTAGAGCAGGCTGCGTTCAATTCCATTGTCGGATGCATTGAAGATGTCGGAGAGGGTCAGCATCAACTGATCATCCAGGAATTTCCTGTGGCCATAAAAATAGGCCATGTAACGGTAGTTGTTTACGGTAGTGTTGGTGTTAAAGCCGCTTCCGGCGCCCGAAAACCCGTTGGCAGCAACCCCCAGGTCGGCCATGAAGGCCGAATCAGGATCCAGCCAATGTCCTATTATGGAATTATGGCTTGTTACCAGGTTATCCCAGTCCCGGGCTTCAAAAAACTGTTCGTCCTCATAGGAAATTTCAATACGGCCTGCCTGGATGGAAAACCGGTCGGTGAACTGGTACCTGAACCATGCCTCCGCAGCGTTGGCCGACCATGCCCTGATACGACCCTCTGAAAACAAATTGGGGCCTGAAGTGTAGGTTGCAAGCAACGCGAGGTATGCGGAGGAGCTTTTATGGGTGTAGCCCAGATCAACCTCGGCGCTGCAGAGGAAATTGAAGGTTTGGTGCTTGATTGAATCCGGTACAGTACGATGCAGGTTAATATACTCCCCCCGCGTTATAAAGTCGCCCGTGGCCGTTAATTGAGCAGATAAAGGGCATGGAGGTGCAATGAAAAGCAGGATCACCCATGCCAGGATCAACCCGGCTGAGCATGGAGAATATCTTATGATAGCCCCGGTGACCATTAAAAGTGAAAACCAAACTGGATCAGGTAGCGGAACCCGACTGCCAGCAGATCGAGTTTCCCATCGCGTTTAAAGGATTTGTTGATGACAAAATCGGTAACCATAGGGTATTTCTCTTTCAGCTTGTTATAAAAATCCTCATTGTATTCTTTCAGATGCGACAGGTTGATATTCCCGGTAAGGTTGACCCCGCCGCCGTAATAGCTCAAAGAGGGACCTATCAGCACAAAATCGACTGTAAACCGCTTCCAGAATACAAACTGGTACCCGAGTTCCACGCCAAGATTAAAAACATAGAAGTTGCCTTTGATCTGTCCGGCACTGTCGATATCGGTTCTCAACAAATCGAGGCCGTTCCTGAAATGAAACCCGTAATAGCTGGCGTACGGGGCGATGTAAATCCCGTCGGGGACGGGTCTTGCATTTCGCTTCATCAGATAAAACCTGTATTCCAGGGCTAAGTTGATCCCCCACTTTTGTTTGCTGGTGATGTTGACCAGGTTTGCGATATTGTCCTTAAAAAGGCTGGGGAATTCAAGGTACCCAATCATGATGGAGATGGATTGTCTTTTGTTCAGAACGCGTTCGTAGCTTAAGGTCAGGTTTTTGACGCTCCATAACAACATGGGAGTGGGGTTGATCTTAATCACATTTTTATGGAATGGCGCCGGAATGTTCACGGCAGAGTCCTTTTTTGCCGCTGTCAGGTATAAGGGCATTACCAGGGAAATTATAACAAACGCGAATAATTTTCTCATAGATCGGTAAATTATGGTTTTTCAAAGTGATGTCACACCCGGAAACAACACGGGGTTTTAAATCGGTCGCAATTTAGGGAAATGACAGATGGGATTTTCATGCAACCGAAAAAAAGTATGTGCAGATGTCTTATCCGCGGGCATAAAGTTCTTTCAAAACATGAAGGATAATCAAGGATAACGGATGTGCCGGGAAAAAATAAACAGCAACCCTGCAATTAAATTTTATAATTCGGAAAAAGTTGTTACTTTTGCACCCCCATTCGTACAGAGAATTGTATTCAATGTATTGCCCGGATGGCGGAATTGGTAGACGCGCTAGTTTCAGGGACTAGTATCCGTACGGATGTGCAGGTTCGAGTCCTGTTCCGGGCACAAAATCAGGTCAAAACCCGCGTTAATCGCGGGTTTTGCTTTTCAGGGGTACCCGGAAATGTTGTTAATTCAACAACATCAGCTACCTGGAACGAATCCATATGAAACCCGGTTGTGCTGATATATATCGCTTATTTGTTGAGATATTTTTGAACCAGCGCAAGTAATTCCTCCTTTTTGATAGGTTTTGAAATGTAATCATTACATCCCGCTGCCAGCGCCTTCTCCCGGTCACCTGAAAGGCCATAGGCTGTTTGGGCGATGATGATCACATCCTTGTTCAACCGGCGGATTTGACGGGTGGCCTCAAACCCGTCCATTCCGGGCATTTTCATATCCATCAGCACCAAATCGATACCGGGGGTGTCACTGAAGATGCGAATGGCTTCGGTTCCTGTTTCCGTGTGTAAAATCTCACTGCTGATTTGATTCATCAGCGTTTCAATATACAGGTCCGATATCTCATCATCTTCGACCACCAATATTTTCAAATTTTTAATTTGGGTGTCATTCGTACCTGGAACAACAGCCTTGGTAATGGCGCTGTTCTTAGGCTTGCCTGTATTGTATGGAACGGAGAAATAAAATTCAGAACCTTTTCCCTGCTCGCTTTCCACCCATATTTTACCTCCAAGCATTTCAACATAGGCTTTGGCAATGGACAATCCCAATCCGGCTCCCTGCAAAGCCTGTTTGTCGGAAATGTCAGCCTGGATAAAGCGTTCGAAAATGGCCTCCTGTCTTTGTTTTGGAATACCAATACCCGTATCCTTCACGAAAAATTGAAGAAATGTTCCGGGAAGTATCCCCCCGGGTTGCGGGGAAATGCCTGGGGGTGTCCCTGCAATGGTATACCCGAATTCAATGGATCCGGTGTGGGTGTATTTAATGGCATTCTTGATAAGATTTGAAAGAATTGAATCGAATTTGTTACAGTCGGTAATGATGACCGCATCTTTTGCAGGTAAAGATTTTTTCAGGATCAGCCGTATTCCTTTAATTTCAGCCTCCGGCTTGAAAAAGGTATAAAAGGCTTCGGTAACCTCATTGACATTCACATTTGAAAAGGCGACCTCCATTTGTCCCGCCTCTATTTTCGAGATATCAACAATATCATTGATGATATTGAGCATCCGGGCGCCGCTTTTCTCGATGATCCTGATATATTTTTGCTGCTCCTCCCCGTTGAGCCCAGGTTCTTTCAACAATCCGGCAAAGCCCAGGATGCCATTCATGGGTGTTCTGATTTCATGGCTCATGTTCGCAAGAAAGGCCGATTTCAGGCGGTCGGATTCTTCTGCCCGCTCTTTTGTTTTGATTAATTCCTGCTCAGCCAGTTTACGCTGCGTGATATTCTCGTGCATGAACACATACCGGTCGAGTTTCCCGTTGCAGTCGTTCAATGGAAAAATAAGCGCCCGTATCCAAACAGGATTATCGGGTAAATCTGGGGAGACATCATTCGGATTATAGTATATGTCAGGGAGATGAACGATATTTCCCTGTTTGGCAAGCAAGATTAATTTCTCAAGCTCCGGGCTTTTACTTTGGAGGTCGGCAAAAATTGAAAAGCCGGGAGGAGGAAATGCGCCAAAAAGTTTCACATATGCCGGATTTCCATCCATTGTAAACCCTTCTTTATCAACGATCTGAATTGACATTGGGTTTTTTTCAATAATAGCATGGAACATCTCTTCAGCATGCTTGCGTTCCGTGATGTTTTCATGCATCAGTACTACCCTCGCGGGCGCTCCGTTCTCCCCCTGCAACGTGAACCCTACAGCCTTAATCCAGGTCATGATATCAGGAAACAGAGGATCGACGTCATGGACATTAAACCTGGAATCGGGAAAGTACACGGTTTCACCCTGTTTTACTTTTTCAAACAGCTCGCCCATCCCCTGTTTCAATAATTGAGGGTCTTTGAAAATAGAATAGTCGGCTGGTGTTTTAACGCCAAAAAGTTTCGTGTGCGCCGGATTTGTCTGGGTCGTAAATCCCTCCATGCTCAGTATCTGGATGGACATCGGGTTTTTTTCTATGATGTCCCTGAACAAAGCATCTGCCAGTTTTCGTTCGGTAACGTCGCGGAAAATCCAAATCCTCCCGTAATTTGCACCATCCTTTCCAATCACCGGCGCCGAATACCTGTCGATGACCATCCCGTCTTTAAATGCAATTTCATCGCTGCTTTCCTTATCCGGGTTCTCATTAAGAAACATGATCTTTTCCAGGAATTTATCAGGATCTTTGGTTAACGCTGTTACATGCCTCAATAAATCGATGTCGTTTTTATTTTTGATGATATCCGCCGGAACCTTAAACAACTCGATCATCCTCCGGTTTATCAGCAGGCGCCTGTTATCCTTGCCGACTATTAAAATCCCGTCGATGGTAGAGTTTAACTGGGCCTCAAGCAGCATTGTCTGTGACAGTAATTTTTCCTGGACAAGCTTGTTTTCGGTGATGTCCTGAACGATGCCGTTCACTGAAACCGGATTGCCGGCAGCATCTTTTTCAAGCGTGGCTTTAGAGACGATGACCCTTGCTGCCGATCCATCAGCAGGGTGAATTACATATTCAAGGTTGTAGGGGGTCTCCTTCGTTATTAAATCAACCAGCGCCTGGTGAACGCGCTGGCGATCGGGAATACAGTCCTCAATGTGCTGTAGGTCGAAAGTATTATCACGGTCGAAAAGTCCGAATAATCGCTGGGCTTCTGCCGATCCGTTGATTTTTCCCGTACTGAGATTAAAATTCCATGATCCGACATGCCCGGTTTGCTGGGCAATTGCCAGTTGGTTTATGATATAAACCAGCTCCTTTCTGCTCTCCTGCAGCGCCTTTTCCGCCAGTTTGCGCTCGGTGATGTCCCTTGCAATCGATGAGGCGGCTATGATTCTTCCATCTGCATCCACAATGGGGGAAATGGTGAGCGACACCTGGATGTTCCTGCCGTCTTTTCTCCGGCGGGAGGTCTCGTAATGTTTGATAACCTGCCCTGATTTAAGCCTGGTCAGGATGGCGGGAACCTCATCGTCGGTTTCTTCCGGAACCAGGATTGAAACTGATTTGCCAACGGCTTCGCTTTCGGTATACCCGTATATTTTTTCAGCGCCCTTGTTCCAGCTCAGGATGATCCCGTCCATGTTTTTCCCGATGATGGCGTCTTCGGATGACTGGACGATGGATGCAATTTGGTTTGCCTGTGCCTCTGCCAGTTTCCGGCGGGTAATATCAATGACAAAAACGGAAACACCGGCAACCTTCCCATCTGAATCCTTTATCGGGCTGTAAACATCTTCGTAAAAAATCCTGGAAAGGCCCTTGTCGCCATATTCCTCAACCATTGAAAAAAAATCCCCCTGCATCGCCCTGTCAAAATTTTCCCTCGCTTTCCGCCTGTCATCCGGATTTGAGATGAATTCCAGCATATTCGCGCCCACTGCAATTTCAGCCCCCCAGATCTTTTGCATGGTCGCCTGGTGGGATTTTGTAAATGTTGTGTAACAGTAGTTTTTGTCCAGGGCGAAAATGATAATGTCAACAGGGCTTTCCAGGAGCGAATTCAACAGGGTGGAATTTTTGCGATATTTTTCTTCGGCAGCCTTAAGCGAATTTTCATCGCGCTTTCGTTCCGAAATATCAACGGCGGTAAGCAGGCAATGTTTGCCGTCGTCGGCAGAAACACCGGCAAGATGGACATACACGGGCAGGTTGCCCTCCCCGGCAAAGGTTACTTCACACGATTCCTTTGCTTTGCCGTTAAATACCCTTTTCAGGAACAGCTCGAAAACCGGCCTTGTCTCTTTTGAAACATGAAAGTCAAACAAGCTGTTTTGCAGATGCGAGCGGGTATTGCCAATCATTTGCGTCCCGCTGAGGTTAATCTCCAGTATCCTTCCGTCCCTGGAGAGGGTAAAATATCCCGCGGGGGCGAATTCATATAAATTGGTGTATTTTTCAGCAGCACCCTTCGCGACGTACCTTGCCTCCCTGAGTTCTTCATTCTGCATCTCCAGTTCCACCTGGTGTACCTCAAGTTCATAAATGAGTTTTACCATATCGGCTTCCGAAAGCTTTGAAGTTGATACGGGAGGCTTGTTTCTGAGAAACTCTTCCGCCTTATACCGGAGGATTTCTGGTTCTGAATGCTTATTCTGTTTCATTGCGGATCATCATTAGGATGCAGGGTGGACGATACTTTCACGGATAAAGCACTGGATGACCTTATCGCCCGCCACCAGGTACACGTTGCTGATGAACTCAACGTTGATTTTCCGGCCATCGGCGGTTTCAAGCGGTAAATTTTCATACCGGACAATTTCCTTCTGCTGTAATTCGGAAAATACATCCTTATTGGCGACGATGTCCCTGAGAAATCCTATTTCCCAGATGGCTTTTTCGAGGAATTGCTCCTTTGAGTAACCCAGCAGTGTTATCAGGAATGGATTTACATCCACAATTTTCCCGGTTGCCTCATCAAGGATGAGGATTCCGTCTTTAGCCGATTCAAAGATACTGCGATACCGGGTTTCAGAAATGGATAACGTTTTCTCGGCAATCTTGGCCAGCGTAATATCAGCAAATGTCATCACCAGGCCGTCGATATGGTCATCCAGGGTGCGGTAAGGCATGATCCTCACATTGAACCACCTTCCGTCGGCCGTGGGAATGGCGGACTCAACAGGCACGAGGGTTTTGATCACCTGCGCGACGTGATTCCCGATTTCGGGGTATTGCAAATCGGATACCAGGTCGGTGAAGGGCCGGCCAATATCGGTGTTGCGCAGTTTCATGATTTTTGTTACCTGCTCTGTAAACCTTCGCACGTTCAGTTCACGGTCGAGGAACAGCGTGGCGACCTCGGTGCTGTTGAGCAGGTTCTTCATGTCGTCGTTAGCCCTGATAAAATCAGATATTTTACACTGCAATTCCGTGTTCACTGTTTGCAGTTCTTCGTTCAGGCTCTGCATCTCCTCCTTGGAAGTGGTGAGTTCCTCGTTGGTCGACTGCAATTCTTCGTTGGTTGACTGTAGCTCTTCATTGGTTGACTTCAGCTCCTCCTGCGATGTCTGCATCTCCTCGCGGGTACTTTGCATGTCTTCCCGACACCGTTGGAGTTCGCCCTCCAGTCCTTTCATGCGCAACGTTGAGCCTTGTTTTCCTTTTACCGGGCTTAAGGTTGAATGTTCGGCCCTGGCAGGCACGTCGGTAAATATGATCATCACCACACCTACGTGGGAATCCGGGTTTTCAACCCGTTGAACCGTAACATCAACAAACAGTGTACCGCCATTGGTCCCGATTTTGACATTGGCCAGGTGAACAGGATCGGGACTTTGCATCGCTTTGCGCATGGCTCCCGGCAGCCCCTGGCGCAACCCTTCGCGTGCCATCACGTGAATATTATAGTTTGCCTTGCCGGCAACCGGTACAATGTACCGGTCGATACGGCCGGTCATGTACAGGATTTCCCCGTCGCCATTCACCAGTACACTGGCTGGCGTAAAACGCTGGAGCAGGAACTGGTCGGCCATGGTCTGGATGTTATCAACAACCTTCGGCGAACGGGTGGCAGTTGCCGAAACGCTTTTGGGCCGGGCAAAGGAGCTTGGGAAATCAATAAGCACCTTTTCCGCAGCGGTCATGCTGCGTCGGAAAATTTTCGATCTGGCATCAATTTCTGAAAACCCTTCATTTTCGGTTCCAATGGTTTCGGAGGTCCCAAGCACCATGACTCCTCCTGGATTCAGGCTGTAATGAAAAAGCCCGATCACCTTTTTCTGCAGATCCGACTGCATGTAAATGAGTAAATTGCGGCATGTGAGAATATCAATTTTGGTGAAGGGAGGATCCTTTATTACATTCTGCGGGGCAAATACCACCATTTCGCGAATGGATGCATTCACCCGGTAGCCTTCCGCCTCATGCGTGAAAAACTGGTTCAGCCGGTCGGGGGATACATCCGCTGCAATGTTGGATGAATAGAACCCTCTGCGCGCAATCTCGATGGCGTCGTGATCGAGATCGGTAGCAAAAATCTGGAGGGACAGATTTTTATGATTTTTGATTTTTTCCCGCACCTCCTTAAATACCATGGCCAGGGTATAGGCCTCCTCACCGGTTGAACAGCCTGTTACCCAGGCGCGCAGTACATGGTTGTAAGGAGATTCGTCCATGAGCGCGGTCAGCACATTTTCTTTCAGACTCTCCCATACGGCAACGTCGCGGAAAAAGTTTGTAACGCCGATAAGCAGCTCTTTGAAAAGTATGTCAATCTCCTTTTTATTCTCCTGTAAAAAACGGACGTAGGTGCTGATCTTGTCGATCTGGTGAACACCCATCCGCCTTTCGATGCGGCGAAACAGGGTGTTTTTTTTATACATTGAAAAGTCCTGGCCCGTTTGGTCGCTTATCAGGATGATTATTTTATCGAGGTTGCTGGTGATCCTGGCATCAATATTGTTCTCAGGCTTCGCAACGGGGATGTACTTTAAAAATGAGATCAGCCGCACCGGCAATTCCATGGCAGGGGCAATGATATCGGCAATCACCGCCTCGGTGGCGCTGCGTGGCATGCCGTCGAATTTCGCGGATGCGGGCTCCTGTACAAGCACGATCCCGTTTTTTTCCTTGATGGCCTTCAGCCCCAGGCTGCCATCGCTGCCCATGCCCGACAGGATGATGCCTATACTTCGGTGTTGCTGGTCATCGGCAAGTGAACGGAAGAAAAAATCAACGGGAAGCCGCAATCCCCGCGATTCAACAGGATCGAACAAATGCAGGTTTCCATTGAGCAGAGAGAGGCTTTTATTGGGAGGGATCACATAGACACAGTTCTGTTTTACCTTCAGCCGGTCGGTTGCCTGGAAAACCTTCATCGGGGTAATACGCTGCAGCAACTCCGGCATGATGCCGGCATGGTTGGGGTCGAGGTGCTGAATAACCACGAACGCCATGCCGCTCTCGATGGGCATATTCCCGAAGAACTGCTCCAGTGCCTCGAGCCCTCCGGCCGAGGCGCCGATGCCAACGATAGGAAACGGGGATAGTTCGGTTTGTAAAACTTTGGGCGCGTTTTTTTCGGTTTCTTTGGATTTTGGTTTCCTGTCGCTCAAGGGACTTTGGTTTTGGAACTGGTTGACTGTTATTACAGGTAAAGATACGTTAAAATACAAGGAATGGCGCGGAAAGCAATAGTTCCTTCGCTGGTCATTCAACTTCCGTCGTTTGTCAATCGACCTGCCTGCCGGCGGGCAGTGGAAAATAAAACGTTGTCCCCACACCCTCTTCACTTACAACCCGGAGTTTTCCGCCGTGCTTTTCAACGAACTCTTTGCAAATGAGCAAGCCAAGCCCGGTTGAGGGTTCGCCTTCAGTGCCTTTCCTGTTGGCCTGTTCATCCAGCCGGTATAGGTTATCAACCATTTGTTCATTCATGCCTATCCCGGCATCGCTGATCGATATTTCAACCAAATTGCCGCTGACGGGCTTTGCAACGATGAAAATTCTTCCGTCCCTGGCAGAAAACTTGATGGCATTGGTAACCAGATTCCGCACGATCGTACCCAGCATATAACGGTCGGCAAAAACAGTACAACCCGCGGGGCTGTCGAATATGATCTCAATCCCCTTTTTACCGGCCTGTTCCCCGACGGGTTTTAAAGATTCCTCGATCATTGGCATGAGCGGGGATTGAACAGGTTCAAAACTGGTTACTCCCCTGCGGATGCGCGACCATTCCAGCAAATTCTCCAGTAAACCATACAGGTTGGTGGCCGACTTTTGCATACTGATTGAAATCGCCTGAATCTGATCAGGCGACAAGGTGTCCAATTCTTCAGCCATCATTTTTGTAAAGCCCAGGAATGCATTGAAGGGGCTGCGCAAGTCATGGGCTATGATGGAGAAAAATTTATCTTTTTCGGCATTGAGTTTTAAAAGTTCTGCGTTTTTAAGGTTAATCTCTGCTTCTGCCTGCCTGCGCGCGGTAATGTCCAGGATAATTGAGAAGAGAACCTTGTTTCCCAAAAAATCGATAGGAGAAGAGTGTACCTCGACAATACGTTCCTCTCCGCCGGCCAACCGGTGTGGAAAAACAAAAAAGTTCCGGTTTTCACTGGCCGCCTGTAACCGCTCTGCTTTTACCTCATCGGCGGATAACGCATTGATCATGTCAATCGACATGGAACACAATTCAGGGATACTGTACCCGTAAAAAGCGGCTGCGGCATGGTTTGCATTAATGATCTGCCCTGACTCGGGATCGATGAGCAACATGATCGCGCTATGCCGTTCAAATAAAGATTTGAAGCGGCCCTCGCTTTCTGTCAGGGCATCTTCAACTGCCTTGCGATCGGTTATGTCGCGGATCGCAGCCAGGATAACCTCCTCCCCGTCCATTATTAATAGGGTTGACGAAATATCCACCGGAAAAACGGTCCCGTCCTTTTTTTTATGATAGCGAAGTTCTATTCTTCCCCTGAGATTTTTTGTCGCAAGGCTTGTGGCAACGGGTTCAAAGGATAAATCGGTGTTTTTCAGTTTGTATAATTCCTCCCGCGTGTAACCATAGAGATTGCAGACGGCATCATTTACATCCAGGATGTCGCCTGAGTTCCTGTCAATGAGAAATAGGGCATCCCGGCTGGCAGTGAACAGGGTCCGGTATTTTTCTTCACGCTCGCTGACCGCTTTTTCCAGTTTCAGTCGTTCGGTGATATCAATCATGGAAACCAGGCATTGATCTCCCTTTTCGGTCAGCCTGCCTGTTAATTGTACTTGTATGGTTGAATTGCCGTCGTTGGTAAGGGTCAGTTCACATGTTTCTTTGGTTTCACTGACAAACACCTTCTCAAAAAACAGTTGGAACACTGGTTTCGTTTCATCCGAAACAAAAGAAGCAAAGGAGCTGTTTTTTAAGCGCCGACGCTCTTTTCCCAGCATTTGTGCTGCTGAAAAGTTGAGTTCAGCAATCCTGCCCTCTTGTGACAGTGACAGGTAACCGGATGGCGCAAATTCGTATAATTCAGTATACCTGTCAACGGCGATCTGCCGCACGGCCGATGCCTGCCGCAACTCTTCATTTTGCATTTCCAGTTCGACCTGGTGCACCTGCAGTTCGTGAATGAGTTTTAATATTTCGGTTTGTGAAAGGGCGGGGGAGAGCACTGTTTCCGGCGGAGCCGCAGTTTTCAGCAGTTCCTCTGCCTTCTTACGCAGTTTCTCTTTTTCTGATTCATTATCCTTGTCGTTCATGATCTCTTGTTTTGAGCCGTAACAAATCGGTGAATGCCTGATCCACCAGGGAAGAAAAAAGGGGTTGAACCCTCTCAATAACCGGACCACAGATGCACTTTGTGGCACATGAAAGGACCGGAAACAGCGGGAAGAAACACCCGATAAGCGCTTCTGGCTGTTTTTCACCTCCTGCTGGGAAAATGGCGGTTTGCCGGCTGAGGAGTACCGGCAACACGGTATGTTGGCAAAGGTTATGAACGATGAAGGAGCCTGTACCTGAATATTCTGACTGAAGCCAATACAAACATACGCATAAAAACCGGATCATGCAAAGATGACCTGAATATGACAAAGAAACCTCCGTCAACGAGGCTGATGAATGCACGATAGGGTGGCACCCGCAACCAGCAAAATACTATAAAGATCTAATAAGCATATGATTAAGGATGGTGCAGGGAGCTGTTTGAAACATTTGCGACACCCTCTTTTTTTGGGGTTGAACCGAAGGAAAACCTTGGGGATGAAATTTTACCTGCCGGACAGCACCTGCTACTGCTTCGCCAGACTGACCAGGTCGCCCGAGATGCTGATTCCGTTCACCCGCATTTGCTCCATTACCTGCAGCGCCTCCTTTTTGTGGCCTGTCAGGAACCATACCATGGCCAGGTTATGGTTTGCCTGTTCATTCCTGGGATCGAAGGTAGTAACCTGCCTGAGGAGGTAAACTGTACTGTCGTATTGCTGCCGGCTAAAGGCCGATTCAGCAAGTTTAAAATAAACTTCCGCCAGTACCTTCACCGCAGCGGTCCTGGAGGGATCAAGTTCTACACCCTTGGCAAGGAAATATGCCGCACTGTCATACTTTTCTACATTAAACAGGCTTCGCGAAAGGTTGAAATAGAGATCGGGGAAATTTGAAAAGGCCAGTTCTTTCCTGTAAAAATAGATTGCCGAATCGGTTTTTTTGTTTCTTTCGGCCGTAATCCCCATCCAGTAATTCACCAGCATCTGTTTCGGATCCAGCGCATAGGCCTGCCGGATATATTTTTCGCGGTGGAGCGAATCCTTTGTCTGGATTCCCCGGTTTAGCATGGCAAAGGCCGAGGTCGGGGCATCCTCAACAGCCTTTTCCCAGAAGACCTGGCGGTTTTCGAAACAACCAATCCGGGAAAATGATATGGCGAAAAATACCAGTAAAACGGCTGTCGCTGCTACCAGGATTCTTTTTTTATCCCATTTTCCCGAAAAGAGGATTGTTTCGCTGATCACCAGCAGGATCCCGATGAATGGAATATACAGCCGGTGCTCATAAACCTGGTCGTTCAGCAGTTTGGGGACGGTCAATACCGGGAGCAGGAAGAGCAGGAACCACAGCAACCCGACAATCACCAGGGGTTTCCTGATTGCACCCGAAACGGCGACAAGGGTGGCGAGGATGCCCAAGGCAAGGATTCCCCACAGCAGGGTGATATCTTCAAACCTTGGGACTGCAGCGAGGTTGACAGGGAAAAATATCTTCCCCAGGTACTGGAGAATGGCCGGTATCCTTGAAATGCCGGAGCGTAACATCTCCTGCAGCAACATCCCCTGGTACGACGGGTCGGAGGTGGCCCTCAGCCCATACCAGATCAGCAAAGCCAGTGCCCAGGCGGCAACCAGCGGCCACATCCTTGAAAGCTTTACAGCCAGGACCAGCCGGAGGATCAGTACCGTGATAACAGGGATGATCACGGCAGTCTCCTTGGTGAGCAGGGCGAAAAGGAAGGAGATGAACAGGGCTGCCAGGTAGAACCATGCCGATGTTCTGAAATAATCAACGGTACAGATCAATGTAACGAGTAAAAAGATCATCAGGATCAGGTCGTTCCTGCCGGGAATCCAGGCGACGGTCTGGGAAAGCACGGGGTGAACGGCAAAAAGAAGCGCCAGGATAAAGGCAGTGGTTGCCGGGATCCTGATTTTCTTCAGGAAGATAAAAAGCAGGCAATCCGACAGGAGATGAAATACAAGGCTCATCAGGTGATAGCCCCAGGGGGAGGTGCCAAACAGCTGGTTCTCCAGGATCATGTCCGCCAGGAATAGGGGGCGGTAATAGATATCGTTTTTCGGGACAAACAGACCCTGGTGGAATACCTGGAACAGGTTGCCAAGGTGGTGGTTGAAATCTGCATGTTCGATGACAAAAAACTGATCGTCGAGGGCCGTGAGATCAAAGAAAATGATACGTGCATAGAGTAATCCGGGAACCAGGATCAGCCACAGGAAGGGTGATTGCCAGGATGGCGGCGGAGGGGCCATTCTGGCCTCCTGCCTGGTTTTCGCCGCCGGAACCGGTGCCCGGTTTTGCCTTGGTTTAGGCATACATGTGAATTTTTGTAAAAATAGTACAAAAAATCTTTCAGTGTTGCGTGGGCGTTGCAAAGGTAACCTGGACAGGAAACGCTGAGCCTGGTTTAACCGAACCACAAGATTCACAATGGTTGCACAACGTTAACATGGTAATTTGCTGTGTTCAGAGTATGGGGGCATCGCCCGGTCTTTTGACATGGAAACAGGATTTATGTCATACCTTGGGTTTAACCGGGAAGTTTGACTGGTATCCTGGGAGCCTTGTTTTTAAATAACCTGCAATGCTCGTTTGAATAAACCAGGACAAAGTCGTTGGTCAGAATGCGGTGAAGGGTGCAGAACCAGTCCCTGGCAGGATCATATTGCCCGATGACGAGAACATAATCGACGGGAATATAGGGATGGCCTTTGGTAACCCCGAAATTCATATATCTCCGGGGGGTAGCAGGCGAACCCAGGAAACAATCAGGCTTGGTATCCTTATTCCAGATAACTGGAAAATAGCCGCTCACGCATTCGTAATTCTTGATCATCACAATGGGTTTGTCGACTGCCAGGAAGTCGGCAAAATGGCCGGTATACCACTCTTCCAGCCCGTCAACGGGCAGCACCATGCTGTTGGGGGCGACATGATCGGCTGTTTTGTTGACAGAAACGGCAAGCGAACTTAATTCCATGATTTTCGGCCGGTAGAACCTGATGAGGGCCAGGTTGACAGAAACGCCGATAAAGAGCGCCAGGAGGCCGATCCACCAGGGGAGCCTGAAGGTGGAAATCAGCAGGAACAGGGTCAGGAAAAAAATAAAGGCAATGCGCAGGCTGGTGTAACTGGCGGTCCCGTAAGCGTCGGGGAGGTTGAAAAAGAGGAAGAGCATTAACCCGGCAGAGGCCAGCAACCACCAGAATGCCGGCTGTGGCAACAGTGTTTCAGGATGCCCCCTTTTTTCGCCAGGCTTTGAAAACAGCATGCGGGCCAGCCGGGTCAGGAAGGCGCCCAGTCCGATGGCGACCAACAGGATCAACAGGTAAAACAGGAACCTGGTAAACCTCCCTTCATCGATAATATTGAAAGTGATGGCCGGCCTGACCGTCACCAGGTAGCTGATCAGCTCCTGCCGGGAAATGAAACTGATTACGCGCGTACCCGGGCGGGAATAGAAGAAATAGATGAACAGTAGGAACGGCACGATTGAAGCGAGGGTGACGATGATGATCTTTTTCCATAGCCTCATGATCATGGTTTTAACCCCTGCCTCTTTGACCAGCAATCCGGCGATGAACCCCGTGGCCATATGCAGGATAATGATGATGATAAGAAGCCCGAAGATCACGATATGGGAAAAATAGGTTGCTGTTACCAGTAAAACGAAGGAGATCAATCTTTTCGGATTCCAGGGGGTTTGCTCATGTCTCAGCCAGTAATTCAGGGTGACCAGGAAAAACAGGATGGCCAGGCAGAAATTATAGAAACCGAAAAAGAAGAACATCGAATGGGTAAAGGGGAAAATCAGAAAGCTGTACAGCGTTTGCCTTGGCGAGATGGTTTGCAGGAGGGTGCGGAAGGCGAAGGGAATCCCGGTGAGAATGATCAGGATCAGGATCTTTTCTGCCAGGAATGCCGGCATGACGAGCATCAGCAAAGAGACCAGCAGGTGGGAAGTCCAGTTTGGAACCGGCTCGGGGTTGATCGTGAAGAACTGATGGAACAGGTTGTTGTGGTAAAAGACCAGTTGATTGATGATATTCGAGTTGCACAGGTGCGAAGGTCCGTCCATACTCGGGAAAAACCGTGTTGCCACAAAGGGCAGCAGGTTCACCAGTGCGACCGTTGTGAAAATCAGCAGTTCAGCTCGTTGCCATCGTATGGAATTTTCCATATTCCGTAATATATAAAAAAACTATCCGGCAGTCCGCCCGGGAAAATTGTGCGGGGATGACCGTGCAAAGGTGATCCCTCGGCCACAAAGTTAAAACTATTGGCTTATCTGACGGATGAATATTCAAAAGGCAGGGCAGACAAAATATCAGGACAACTGCCGCAGGCCCTCCCTTTATCGTAGCCTATTCAACTGTTTTCACTGTGTGACGGATCTGACAGGATTTGTCATTCTGTCTGAAACATAAGGTAGTCGCGGATCAGCGGGATTTCAGCTGCGGGGATCCCATTGGTGACAAGGAAATGGGCATCTTCGTCAAATGCCTCCATCAATGCCGCGCGGCCCGGGACGGTCAGTGAAAGGCATTGGCGATAGAGTGCAATGGCTTCGTTTCGCTGGCCCAGGCAGAGCCGCACATGGGCTGCATTCATCAGGTCGAAGGCCGATGGATCCGGTGAGAGGCCGAAGATCTGGGCATAGATTTCCAGGGCAAGCTCCGGTTTCCCCAGCGTGAACTGGCAGTAGGCGATTGGCCGCAACACCTTCAGGTTGTCGGGTGAGAAGAACCTGAGCCCTGAGTATTGATGCAGCGCATGCTCATAATCCTTCAGGTTAAGGTAGCACTGCCCGATCTGCATCTTCAGCGTGATATCATCAGGGATCAGTTCCGACGCGTCTTTGAAAAATATCAACGCCTGTTCGTAATCCTTAAGTTTAAGGTAGCACCAGGCAAGTTTCCGCAGTACCCAAATACGGTCGCCGTCAAAGAGCTCTGCCTTACGGTAAAACTCGACCGCTTTTTTAAACCGGCCCGTTTTCTGGTAGCAATAGCCAATCTTTTCAAAATATTCACGATGAGGTCCGTATCGTTCCATGATGTCCTCATAAACATCAATGGCATCATAAAAATGGTCCTTTTCGAAATGGAAGGAGGCCAGTTTCTCAATAAACCCGGGACGTTCAAAATACTTTTTGTAAAAAGCAAGGTCGTTGAAACGGATTTTGCGTTTAAAAATATCCTCAAATTCCAGTCTCGCCGGATACAATTTAAAAAACCTGTACAGATCCTGGATGTACTGTATGAAAATAGCGTTGGAAGTCAGCGACTGGTCAAGGATCTGTTCCTCAGATGCCATCTCCTTCATCTGGGCAAATTCTGCTTCGAAATTGGTCACGATCATGCTGCGTTGCTGGTCGGGGATCGCCCTGAAGTTGATGGCAAAGGAGTATTTATCCGAGTTGCAGATATAAAAAGCCTTATCCAGGCTTTCCAGCAGGCGTGTATTGATCTCCTCGCTTTCGGAAAAACTCCTGCTGATTTCAGGATGGTCGCGGTGGAAGGGGACAAACCAGTTGCTCATGGCGTTGAAGAAATCGAACCGTTTGAGCAGCTGGAAAGTGCTCATGAATACGTCGCCGCCCTCCATCTGCATTTTTGAAAATTTTTCAATTTTTTCAAACAGGCCGGGAACCTCCTCGATCATATCCTTCCAGCCCGGGTTTTTACCCTCCATGTCCTCGTCTTCACTGAGATCGTTGAGTTGCAGTTTATCCTCGATCTTGGGCATCATTTTTTTCATCTCGGGAAGCACCTCCTCTTCAAATTCCCGGGTGATCTTATCGGTCTCCTTGGCCATCAGCAGCTGCAGCAGGATCAGTTCAACCTCTGCATAAGAGACTTCATCGCGGCTGAACAGCGACAGTTTGTCCGTAAGATCGGGGTACAGGCCGATGCGCTTGTCGTAGACCAGCAAGCCCAGGATGAGGCCGGTTAGAGCCCGCTGGTAAACCTGGTTTTCTTTCGTTTCGGCGAACGCAACCAGCAGGATGATCTTATGGGGATCAAAATGGTTAAGGAGGCTGAGCGTGAGTGCGCTGACCACGAGGCATTTTTCATGCCACTCAACCTGTTTTGAGCGGTTGATCCGGCGGATCAGGGCCATGTGTTCTTCGGTCATCCGGTCAGTCAGCCAGATAAGCTTGAAAATCTGGTCCATCTGGCCAACCGGGATAAAACCGGCATCCTGTTGGTTGTCGCCATTGGAATGTGTTTCATCAATGAGCTTGTTCACCTCCCGGTGGAAAAAAATCTCCTCTATCCTGATGGTGAACGTTTGAGGATCTTCGCCGAACCTGCTGAGCAGCCTGAGCCGTTCTTCTCTTGTTGCAGGCAGTTCGCGGTCGAGCAGCGATTGCCTGATTTCATCAGCCATCCCGAGGATTGAAGCGCTTAGCCCATCCAGGATTTTCTTCTGCTGAGGATCATGGTAACCGTCAAAAGCATAACGGAGAAGCGTCCTGTAGTTTTCAGCCAGCGTTTCAAGCTGGTAATAATATTCCGACCGGGAGGTAAACCGGATAAGTTTTTCCAGTTCATCCAGTGAACTTTTCAACTGGCGGGTGAAAACAAGGTCACACACCCGTGAATACCGCTGTTCTGTCTCTTTGCGTGTCATATGTTTCCGGTAACGTGAATGACAAAGTTAATCATTTAATCTGCTTTTTAAGGGGAATAATGTGCGAATTTCAGGCGAAACTGCTCGTGATTCATGATCCAGGCAACGCCATCATTATCCTGACAGACAAATGCAGGTTTGTTTTTTATTCCTACTTTTGAATGCTGGTTCAGGAGCTGCAAAACCCGTGCCATATTATCTTCCACAACATGGTCATATTTTTGATGTTTTCTGTTGCATTCCAAACAATATCAGCTGGATATAGGGCTTTGGCCACCCAACTTCTGTCCCGGGATTTTTTTCGTTTTTTCGAGTTCATAATGATCCCGGTGGTCCTGTTTTTTGTATGGAAAAGTGGCAGGTTTTACCTGCAGCGCGCCAGGGCTGAGGCACGGCTAAGGGACGCCGAGTCGATGTACCGGCTTCTGTTTGAAAACATGGAAGAGGGATTTTTGCTGCAGGAGATCATTACCGATGATCATGGCACTCCCGTTAATTTCAGGTTCCTGGTTGCAAATGCCTCCTGCGAGCGCCATACAGGGATTGATTACCGGGAATGTATCGGGAAAACCATACTTGAACTTTTCCCGGGGGCGGATTCCGCCCAGATTGAACTTTACGGCAAGGTTGCCCTTACAGGGAAAGCCGTGATTTTTGAATACTTTTCAAAGACTTTCAACAGGCATTTGCGCGTTAGGGCATTCAGCCCGCAATACCGGCATTTTGCAACCATTTTTGAGGATATTTCAGAGCAATGGCATGCCCAGGAGGCGCTCCGGGCAACCATCGAACGACTCAAACTGGCGATGCAGGTTGCCAATATGTCGTGGTGGGAAATGAATCCTGAAACTGGAAAGGTGACCTTTGAAAACCGGGAAGTTGAAATGCTCGGTTATCATGCCGGTGATTTTGGCGATTATAAGGATTTTATGGCATTGGTCCATCCCGAGGACTATGACAGGGTTATGCACGCAATGAAAAGGCATCTTGACGGGGATGCGGAAAAATATGAGGCTGAATACCGGATTAAGGCCTCATCGGGCGACTACAGGTGGTTCCTGGATATCGGGTCGATGGGTAAAAGTGAGCCAGAGGGAGATGGAAAGAAGGTAACCGGTGTCTTCCTGGATATCACGGAACGAAAGCGGGTGGAGCATGACCTGAAGCAGATATCGGCCCGGTTGTCTCTGGCAACGCGTGCAGGTGGGGTGGGCGTGTGGGACTATGATATTGAAAACAACCTGCTGATCTGGGATGAACAGATGTTTGCCTTATACGGGATGCGGCATGAACATTTCAGCGGCCGCTACGAAGCATGGCTTGAGAGCATTCACCCCGACGATGTCGACAGATGTAATTCCGAAAATGAAATGGCCATCCGCGGTGAAAAAGAGTTTGACACCGAATTCCGGATATGCTGGCCCGATGGCAGTGTTCACAACATACGGGCGCTGGCTGCGGTTCAGCCAGACGACACAGGACGGGCTGTTCATATGATCGGCACAAACTGGGATATCACGGAACAAAAGAAAAAGGAGGAAATTCTCCTGAAAGCGAAACTGGAATCAGAGATGGCGAACCAGTCGAAGAGTTTGTTTCTTGCCAATATGTCGCATGAGATCAGAACGCCGTTGAACGCGATCATCGGATTTTCGCAATTGATGAGCCATGATAAGGTTCTGACCGATTCCCGGAAGGAATATGCCAATTCCATCATTCGTGCCGGTGAACATTTGTTGTCGATGCTCAATGATGTCCTGGAATTATCGAAAATGGAGGCAGGCCGCCTGGAACTTAACCAGACAAATGTTGACCTGTATGGTTTGCTGGCCGACATCCAGATGATATTTGAAAAACTGGCCCAATCCAAACACCTTCGGTTCGTATTTGAAATAGCGGATGATCTTCCCCGGAATGTTTTTATGGATGGCAATAAACTCAGGCGAATCCTGGTAAATCTCATCGGGAATGCTGTTAAATTCACGGACCAGGGGGGGGTGGCAGTCCGTATAAACAGCGAGCATGCAGGGGGGGATATTGAAAACCTGGTTGTGGTCGTACAGGATTCCGGCCCGGGGATTTCAGCGAATGAACTCCCGAAGATATTTCACGTTTTTGAGCAGACAACAACCGGGATCCGGCATGGCAGCGGAACCGGCCTGGGGCTTGCTTTGAGCCGTGAGCTTGCCCTGCTGATGGGGGGTGACATCACCCTTGCCAGCAACCCGGAAGTTGGTTCTGAATTTACAGTTCATGTTAAGATGGTGAAAACAGCTGCCGGATTTGGCGGGGATAGAGCATTAAAAAAGGTCGTCCGCATCGCTGAATGTCATGGGCCCGTTCGTATTCTCATCGTTGATGACCAGCAGGATAACCTGTATATGGTTTCCGAACTGCTGAAAATAGCGGGTTTTGAAACCATTGAAGCCGTCAGCGGGCCCGACGCGATCGCAAAATTTGCAGCACAACCCATCCACCTTGTGTTGATGGATTTGAAGATGCCGGGGATGGATGGATATGAAACAACGAAACGACTATCCTCACTCATGCAGGATCACCATATTCCGGTAGTTGCAATAACCGCAACTCCCATGCAGGAGGCTCCCGAAGTTATTTCAGAAATGGGGTTCGATGGGGTAATTTCCAAACCTTTCCATAAACGGGATCTATTCGGGATGATCGGAAAACTGCTGGATATATCCTATGTCTATGAGGAACAACCCACCAGTGACGCCCTTGAGAACAAATCTTGTTCCGAGGTCATGGCAGAAGACATGGAACAACTCTCTGATGAACTGATATCCAGGATGCAACATGCATTGTCGGTCGCCGACCTGGACAATTTGTACGAACTGATCAAGGAAATTGAAATTACCAAACCTGACCTGGCCCGGAAACTCATGTCGCATATCATTAACTACGACTATAACTACCTGCAGAAAGTATTGGCTAACAAGAATGCGATATATGAGAAATGAGAACAGTTTAAGTCATGACCCACCGGAAATCCTGGTCGTTGATGACCGGCCGGACAATCTTAAAGTGTTGGGCGATATCCTGAAAGGTGAAGGTTACAAAGTCAGGCCCGTTACCACTGGCGCGTTTGCTTTGCAGGTTGCAGCAAAAGAGAAACCCGACCTGGTCCTGCTTGATATCATGATGCCAGGGCTTGATGGATTTGAAGTTTGCAGCCGGTTAAAGGCCGACCCGGAATTGAAGGATGTACCCATAATCTTTATCAGCGCCCTGAACGAAACAAGCGATATTGTCAGAGCCTTGTCGGTGGGAGGGGCGGATTATATTACCAAACCCTTCCAGACGGAGGAGGTGAAGGCCAGGGTGAGGACCCAGTTGAGCCTTTACCGGCAAAATATGGAATTGAAAGCATTGATGGCTTCCAAAGATAAATTCTTTTCCATCATTGCCCATGATTTGCGGAGCCCCTTTACTGCATTTCTTGGCCTAACAAAAATGATGGTGACGGAGGTAAAACACCTGTCATCCGAAGAAATTGAGGGAATCGCCGGCATGCTGAACAAGTCGGCGACCAACCTGTACGGTCTCCTCGACAACCTTTTGCAATGGTCATTGGTACAGCGCGGGATCATCAGTTTTTCACCGGAACCCTTCTTTTTAAAAAACAAGGTGTTTGACTGCATCACGACGTTATTTGATGCCACCCGTAATAAGGAAATATCCGTTGATATGAACATTCCTGATCATATACTGATTGTTGCAGATGTGCATATGTTCGAAACCATTGTCCGCAACCTCTATTCCAATGCAGTGAAATTCACCGCCCGGGGCGGGGAGATATTCATTTCGGTCGTGGTGAATAAAAATAATTTTTTGGAGATCAGTATACGGGATACTGGAATCGGCATGCCGGCACAGCTGGTGAACAGGTTGTTTCTTCCCAATGAGCCTACCGGCCGCAAGGGGACCGAGGGCGAGCCAAGTTCAGGCCTTGGACTGATTTTGTGCAAAGAGTTTGTTGAGAAGCACGGTGGCCGGATAATGGCTGAAAGTGTTGAAGGGGCGGGCTCAACCATCTCCTTCACGATTCCCTATTCCCCGGTTTCACGGTTTAAAAAAATGACAAAAAAGCAGGGTGAGACGGTCGAAAACAGTATGACGATTAAAAACCTGAAGATTCTGATTGCCGAAGATGATGAGGGCACCGGCAGCCTGATTGCCCAGGCATTGAAAACATTCGGGCCTCATGTCTATAAAACCGGCACCGGTACCGAAGCTGTGGCGTTATGCAGGAATCACCCCGATATTGACATCGTCCTGATGGATATAAACATGCCGGAGATGGATGGATATGAGGCGACAAGACAGATCAGGCAATTCAATCAGAACGTGATCATTATCGCCCAAACAACCAATGCGCTGGAAGGAGTCAGGCAAAAGGCGCTGAAGGCGGGTTGCGATGATTATATAGTTAAACCCTATGGAAAGGGTCTTCTGACAGCCCTGATAAAGCTGCATGTTGAAAAACATAAGCGGAGAATCCGTGGAATTGTTTAACCGGTCCCCTGGTCTAAGAGGTAAACTGACATGCAAATTGCCTAATTTCGCCGGTTTCAAAGCATCAGCCATGATTCGCTGCATTAAGTTCCTGATCCCTTTTGTTTTTCTTGCTATTGCAGGGAATTCCCAGGCCCAGAAAATCATCTCCGCCACTTTCCGCAAGGTGGAATACAGGATTCCCTATGATAATTCGGGGGACAGGATTTTTGAAGGCGGAAATGAAGTCCTGCGGGAAATTGCGCGGGATGTCCTTCGGGAACCCTGGCGGGTCAGTATCAGGGTTTCAGGACTCCTGGGGTTGACGGTTACCAGGCACGACCATACAGAGACACTCTCGATTTCGCTTACCCATCGTTCCGTTGCAGGTGATACGGTATACCGTCGCTTCCCTGTTACTGAGGTGCTTTTCCCTTCCTCTATCGGGCTTCGGCTGAAATGGGCAAACCGGGCCGACACGTCCGGGTTCACGGAAGAAAGCCTGAGCTACAGGCCGCTTTCCCGGCATGACAGCCTGGTGTGCGCAGTCCCGGTGACATCGTTCGATCCCCAGGTGGATACCTTGATAATCAAGGAGGTGGAGTTCTATTATGACTCGGTGGCTTTACAGACTTTCCGGGACCATGTCAGCTTTATTCATGACTATTATGCTTCGGTGTCGCTGCTCGACTCGCTGGAGGAATTCACGGCAGGCCTCCGTCCCGATGATACGGGGCAACTGGCCATCAACTACCTTAAAGTTGAGGAGACCGCCAGGGTTCTAAGCCGGATCGACGCCCTCGATTTTGCCGGCAAATTGCTGGTTAACAACTATGACCCTGAAGAATTGATGAAGAAATACCGGCAATTGTACAGAAATTCACGTAGCCTGGTTTTTACATTTATCGACGGACTGAACAAACCGGGGGAATTTTCCTGGAAGGAAAATCCCGGCTTTCTTGCCGCTTTTTTCACCTTACGCATATACTCATACGTGCGGCGTTCAAACCTCATGGATCAGCTGCAGGGGGCTGTTTACAAGGATTGCCTGGATCATTTTTTCGAAGAGGATGTTTTTCCTGCCGAACAAAATGTTGCCACTGCGTTGCTGGCAAAGTTGTTTCCAGGGGCGAAGCCGGACACGCTGCCTGCATATGTTGCCAGGCTGGTGTATCATTCCTACCGGGAAACAGCACGAACCCTGATGGATCAGCATAGTTATGCAGATGCGTTCGCCTTGCTGGAAAACGGGCGCAGGTTCCTGGCTGCCATACCGGGAGCATCCGGAATACCGGTTGACGGTGAAATGGAGGTAAAGGCCGCTGAAGGCGTCAGGAACTCCTTTATCGGGATTGCCACCACCTGCATCGGGAGTCATAACCTGAAAATGGCCGATACCTATCTCGCGAAAGCTGAACAATATGCAACGTCGCATGCCGGGTACATCAGGTCAGATTCGGTTTACCGGGCGGTATTCAGCGACCTGTTTTTTATGCGGAATGCCGATTGTGACCAGTTGCTGGGCGATGGGAGATTTGCGGAGGCATTGGAATGCTACAGCCAATTTGAGAAGGACTATCCTGCACACGACCTGGCCCTCGTAAGACGGCAGCTGGAACAAAAGAAATCGCTCGCAAAAATGGGGCTGGGTGGCCTGTCGGCACAACTGGCCGACAATGCCCTGAAAAACAAGTCGGCCGATACGGCGCTCTATTACTACGAAAAGGCTACCGCACTGAGACAGAGTGGGAATTTACATGAAGCGGTTGATTCCAGGCTTGATTCGCTGGCACCTGTCATGGCCCGTATAAAATACCTGCAGTTATCCGCGGAAGGCGCCAAGGCGCTTGACAAACGTCAGTTTACGCTCTCAGTAAGCCGTTACCGGGAAGCAAGAGCCCTGGCAGAATCCTCCCGGATCGAACCTGGCCCTGAGTTTGACTCGCTCTATCGACAGGCAATGAAAAATTTCCTGATCATAAGGCTCACGGCGGCACAGAAAAAGATATGGGAAAGCCAGTTTGACTCAGCCGCAACCGCCCTGCATAACGCCGAAACTGCGGGTTTTGACTGGGGACTGCTGGACGATCCGGCATTTTCTGGTGCCTTGAAGAAATTCAGGATTAAAATCAGTGAGCAGCAGTGCAGGAACCTGCAGGATACCGTCGACCTGCAGATGATCCGCGCTGACAGGAATGCTGCCCTTAAAAACTATATCAATGCATTGCGTTACTGCCAACGGGCAAAAAACCTGGTTTCGGGGGATACCTCATGCGGGCTTGATCACCGGTATATTAATGACAGCCTCGACAGGTACAAGGCTCCCGCTGCTTTTCAGGAAGCCGAATTCAGGGTTAACGCCTGTATCGCCGTTGGCGACTATGATGTGGCTATGAATACCCTGGCTGCAAACCAGCTGCTCTTTCAGCAGGCTGCCTTGTCGCGGTTTGGGCTGGAGCAAACGGATATCCCCGGGCTGATCGCCGGCAAGAATAATCCCTATCTCACCATGGCGGCTGTGATCCATTTCCTCGACCGTTCGCGCTATGCCGATGCCCTCCGTTTCCTCGTTTTACTGAACGGGCAGCAAGTGGAGGCAAAGCAGGTGAAGGAGCTCCAGGAAAAACTGGGACGGGCGCTGGCTGATGCTGACATGTCGGCAAATGCGACAGGAAACAGCATGGCTGCATTTGGGAAATATCATGCAGATTCCGCCTGGTTCAGTACATTCAGGAACGCCTATATGTCGGAATGGCTAAAGAACCGGCCTGGTGAGAAACCGTAACTTAATTTATGATTACTTTCCCCGTTTCAAGGTAATTTGCACCCTTAACCACGATGACGTAAAGGCCTGGTGTAAGGCAGGAACGGAGGGTGTCGGCAAGATTCACAGAGAAGTTGTTTTCTCCCTGGGTTACCTGGTTCTTATCAAGCTTTCCCACCAGCAGGCCCGTGCTGTTGTAAATGGCAATATCCAGCGAGGGCATTGCCGATGGCAGGTTGACGGTGATGCTGAATGATCCGGCGGAAGGATTGGGATAGACCAGCACTTTACCGGGATTCAAACCGGGAAGATTGTCTGCAATGCCCGTAAAATAGGGTTTCTGGAGCTTCACAGTGGTATATATCCGGTATTCACCGCCATTAAAGGTCAGGGGGGCAAGGGTATCGGTAACTGAAAGCGAGTCGCCGGTAAAATATTCATACCATTTACCCTTCCTGGTGAAGGCGGGAATGACACTGCGCGTGGTTACATCGAAGTTTCCCAGGACAATTGCATTCATGCCGGGATCCCTCAGCCAGATCCGTTTGATAGCGGTTGTAAGGTCAATGGAATAATTGGTGGTGGCAAAAACAGGCTGTGATTTTTTCAGGGCGGTCAGCACCGAAAAAATATTTTTGGTGTAGCGCCGGCGCCAGTCGTTCAGGTAATCCCACCGGATCGGTTTCGGATCGACCCGCGAAGATGACGTTCCCGTAGGATAATTAATCGAGTAATCGTATCCCAGTTCCCCGAACTGCCAGATCATTTTCGGCCCGGGAATGGTAAAGAAAAAGGTGGCAGCCAACTCGATCCTCTTCAGGGATGTTGAGGTATCCTTTACATTGTAGTTGGGCCCGGTGCTGTTGCCAAAAACGATGTCTTTGTATGATAACCGCTCTTCATCATGACTTTCCATATACCCGACTGCGGCGGGTTGGAGCCATCCCCTGTTCTGGTATGAGATCCAGGACAGGTCAGAGTTGGAATTGTCGTTCCATCCCATGGTGGCTTCATTGTATTTCCCGTTCAGGTTACCCCAGAGCAGCATGTTGTTGGCGGCCAGCACAGTTTCTTCTGTATTGTCGGCAAAGTGTTCCATGATGGCATAACCATTTGGATTGACTGAATGCAGAACATTGGTGTAATTTTCAAGGATCGAGATCCTGCTGGCATCATACTGGCCCCAGAGGGAGACATTGTCGGGGTATGAATTGGTTTGGGTAAAGCCTTTCGACATATCGAAGCGGTACCCGTCGACATGGTACTCCGTAAGCCAGTAGCGGATCAGCCGTTCCATGTAGAACTTGGTGAAGGGACTTTCGTGGTTGAAGTCATAGCCCACGTTATAGGGATGCCTGGGGACGGGATTAAACCATGGGCTGTTGGCCGCCGGGCGCGAGTTGGCGGCATCCCAGTAAAGCCTGACGAGCGGGGAGCTGCCGAAATGGTGGTTGCATACGATGTCGAGGATCACGGCAATGCCTTTGGCATGCGCCGCTTCGATAAATTGCTTCAGCCCGTTTTTTGTGCCATAATATTTGTCGACGGCAAAGGAGAAATCGGGGTTGTAACCCCAGCTGATATTCCCTTCAAATTCCATGACCGGCATCAGTTCAATGGCGTTGATCCCCAGGTTTTTCAGGTAATTCAGCGTGTCGATCAGCGATGGGTAGTCATGTTTTGCCGTGAAATCGCGGATCAGCAATTCATAGATCACCAGGTCGGTGACCTTGGGAGCGGTAAAAGCAGTGGAGCTCCACGGGTAGGGGGTCTGGCCTGTTTGCAGGTAGGTCGCGATGCCGCTGGTTTTACCGTCAGGGTAGGGCTTTAGCCCGGGATAGGTTTCGGCGGGGATATACTGGTCGTTCGGGTCACTGACCTTGTCGGCATAGGGATCCCCGATTCTCAGGCTCCCGTCGACAAGGTACTGGAAGATATATTCCTGTCTGGGGACCAGGTTGTTGATTTGAAGCCAGTAACGGTTCCCGTCGGGGGTGATGTTCATATAATAGGAAGAGTCGATTTTCCAGTCGTTGAAGTCGCCGATGACAAATACATTCTTCTTATAGGGTGCATAAAGACAGAGCAGCGCCGTTGCCGAATCGATATAGTTTATCCCGTCGTTCATTCCTGTGGGCAGGGGAGCGATGTGGGCCGCCGGGATGACGGTATAGGAAAAGGAATCGGCAGCCGAACCAGTGGTGTTGAGGCCCTGGATGCGGATCCAGCGGGTGCGCCATGACTGCCCGAGGTTATCGGCGATGATCGTATCGGTGATGGTATTTCCTGACCGGGTTTTCTGCAGGACCCCGTCAAGGAAGAGTTTCATGGTGGTGGCGGTTGGGCTGATGGCCGAGACCGGGATAGTATCATGTTGTTTTACAAAAAGCAGTTTGTTTGAGGGAAGTACGATATTTACGCTCATGGCACTTGTATAGACATCGGCAAAGATGTCGCCTCCTCCGGTATCACGGCCTGTTTTGCTGCCATCGGCATTACGGAAAACAAAGGCCATCTTCAATATCTGTTCCGAAGCAGGAACACCATAAAAACTACGGATTGAAGGGGTCATGACGAGTTTGTACTTGTTGTTTCCCAGCGGTGTCATCAGCGCCTTGGGGAGGTTTACCCCCCAAGGAGCAATGGTATGTTTCCAGTCCGACCCGTTGTTGCTCAGGTTGGTGATCACCCCGGTATGTGCATAGACAGGCGTGGTGACATTTTTCAGGCCGGCATCCCCCTGTGCCGCATCAAATATAATGGTGACGGAGTCGGTATCGATGGGGAAGACGGGAACCGTCGTCAGCACCTGGGCATAGCCCAACAAAGAAACCAGGCAGCAGAACAGGAGGGTAAATAGCGGGAATAACCGTTTCATAGGAGGGGGATTTTGATCACAAAGATAACGAAAATTGGCCAGGTTGAACATGAACCGGCGTAGCTGACATTCCCGCGAGATCATGGTTCTGTCAGGGAAAATAGACGCCGTATTTTATCATTACCTTCAATAAAACAGGTAATTACAGATGTCAATAAACAAAATATTACAGAAAGCCCCGGAATAATGAACCAAATTAGGCCATGCGATGAAATATTTCATGCCGGACCATATGATTTTTCAATGATTTAATAAGGTAAAAAAATACCTGATTTGTCACAGCGTAATATTTTTTTTATATTTTTGCTTGATATTGATGAATACAGGTTTTCTTTCAGTCATACTGGCTGTTCTTGATCAATGTTGTGTTTTTATTTACCATACTTGAGAAATTATCCGCTCCCTGAATATTTTTTCTTTCCGGAAAAGGTATTTTGTTTTAATTTGTTTAACTTTATCCGTCTCTAATTCCAAAACGTATGAAAAGAAAATTACGCACTATGTTTAATAAATGGTTGGTCATGATCCTGTTCATGGGAGGGGCGCTTGGGTTGAATGCCCAGAACCTTGAAGTTACCGGAGTCATTTCTGAGGCAGGTACCGGGGAGTTGCTCATCGGCGCAACAGTACTGCAAAAGGGAACCACATCCGGCACCGTGAGTGATGTGTCGGGAAAATACAAGATCAGTGTTCCCAAGGGTTCTGTGCTGATTTTCTCGCTGATTGGCTATACCACCCAGCAAGTCACCGTAGAAAAAGCAGGTCCGCTGGATATTTCCTTGAAAGTACAGGTCACTACGCTGAACGACATTATTGTCATTGGCTACAGCACGCAGAAAAAGTCTGATAAAACGGGCGCTGTAAGTACTGTTAAATCGGAGGAACTGAACGGTGGTGTTTTAACCGACCCGATCCAGGCTCTCCAGGGCAAGGCTGCCGGTGTTTCCATTACCAAACAGGGAGGCGACCCCAATGGCGGCTTCTCGGTTCGTATCAGGGGCGCTTCTGGATATGACGCCAATACCCAGCCATTATATGTGATCGACGGTATCCCCAATGCCGACCCGACCATCGTATCTCCCGACGATATCGAATCCTACAACATCCTCAAGGATGCCGCCTCAACGGCTATCTATGGTTCCCAGGGTTCAAACGGGGTTATCATGATCACCACCAAAAAAGGCAATAGAAATGTAAAGAACAAAGAGGGAAAACAGGATGATTCCTATAGCAATGTGGAATTTACGACCCAGTTCTCCGTAGAGAAAATTGCCAAAAAACTTGACCTCCTTTCGGCAAGCCAGATCAGGAGTTTCGCCAATACCTTATTGCAGAATGCAAAAGGCGCTCATCCCAACTACACAATGGACAGTGTTTTTCGCGACGGAGGAGCCAATACCGACTGGCAGGACCAGATTTACAGGATCGGTTATTCAACGACCAACAACCTGAGTGTTTCAGGGGGAAATAAAAAAGGTTCCTATGTTGGGTCTGTCGGGCAGTCATCGTGGGATGGCATCATGCGCGGAACCTCTAAAAACCGCACTACGGCCCATATCAACGTGACGCACAAGGCGCTTAATGATCACCTGACCATTACGGGCAACATGATGGGAGCCATTGAGAAAAACGACTACCAGACTTATGGTGGCTGGGGGCTGGAGGATATCATCTATCAGGCGATAACACGCAACCCTACTGACCCCGTTTATAATTCGGATGGTTCCTATTATAAATCATCGCGCGTCTTCAATTATGAAAACCCTGTTGCCATTATCAACGGGATAACCAATAACCGCGATGCAAAACGGTTCCTGGGCGGGCTGAAATTCGATGCGGAGATCATCAAAGGTCTTACTGCTACGGTCAATCTTGGGTATACGCGCGACGACATCACCACCAACTATTTCCGTCCTGCAAACTTATTCCAGTCGGCCGATGTGGGAGCAGGTAGAAAACAATATGACAATGATGTAAAGAAACTGATTGAAATCACGGGAAATTATACCAAGACCTTCCACAATGCCCATAATCTGACGATCCTGGGTGGCTATTCCTGGCAGGAGGATGTTTACAACGGATTCTATGCTCATGGTGGCGATGCACAATCGCCCTATGCCGGTCCGAATAACCTTGCCACCCTGAACACCGTGAATTGGGGGGATATTTCTTCATGGAAAGAACAATCCACCCTGATCGGCTTCTTTGGACGCGCCCAGTACAACTACAACTCCAAATATTATCTTTCTGCTTCCCTGCGCAGGGACGGCTCTTCGAGATTTGGTTCAAACCATAAATGGGGATGGTTCCCGACGGCAGCAGTTGGCTGGAGTATCGATAAGGAGCAATTCATGAAATCGGTCAAATGGCTCAGCCAGCTGAAACTGAGAGCAAGCTACGGTATCTCGGGGAATGATAAGATCGGGAATTACCATAGTCTGGTTATCTGGCAGCCCAGCGGCAGAACGGTTAATCCTGAAACAGGCCAGAACGTGATTACCTATGCGCCGGCCTGGAATGCAAACCCGGACCTGAAATGGGAGCAGACCGCAGAAGTCAACATCGGGGTCGACTTTGCCTTCCTGAATGAGAAGATCAGCGGCAGCATCGAAGTTTACAGCAAAAAAACCACCGACCTCCTTGGCCAGTACAGTGTTCCGGTTCCCCCGAACCTTGCTCATACAACTTTTGCCAATTCGGGTTCTTTGTCCAACAAGGGGATAGAACTTTACCTGCAGGCCTTTGTCATCACTGCCAAAAACTTCAAATGGAAAACCAGCTTTACGGCAGCCCATAACCAGACGAAAATCCTTGACCTTGGAACCTATATCAACGGTTCAGTCAGGCAGGCCGGCCAGATTTCAGGACGCGGCATGGTCGGTGATAATAATTACCTGACCGGGATTATGGTTGGCCAGGATATCGGCGCATTTTACCTGCCAACCTATGTCGGCCTTTTAAATGGCAGCTTTGTTTATGAATCCATGACCGGCGGATATACCACCAACCTAAACGATGCCAAAAGAACGGTGGTTGCAACCCCGACTCCGAAAGCTGAATTAGGCTGGTCAAACAGTCTTACCTTCATTAAAAGGTGGTCGCTTGATTTCACCTTCAGGGCATGGCTGGGAAACCATATGTATAACGCCACCCGGATGTTGCTCGACAGCCCGAATATTCTGCCATCGCTTAATGCAGTTCCTTCTGCCCTTGACTGGTATGCCAAGGGAAGAACTGCGGGTGCCAGTATCGCCGATATTTATGTTGAGAATGCCTCTTTCCTGAAACTTGACTATATTTCGGTCTCCTATGATTTTAATGTGTCAAAACTGAAATGGATCAACAAACTCAACCTCTTCGTGGCTGCCAACAATGTCTTTACGATTACCAAGTACACGGGTGTCGATCCTGAAACCAATATCTCCGGTTTGTCTTTTGGCATAGACAATTTCAATGTCTATCCGAAAACCCGTTCATTCACCGTTGGTTTAAAAGTAACTTTTTAATATCTGTTATCTATGAAAGTTAAATATTTGATTTTTTGCATGATCGCAGTTGCTACTCTTTCATGCACCAAACTTGATGAGAAGATTTATGATAAAATCCCGGGGAATCTTTATCCCGAAACTCCCGCCCAGGTTGCCAGCCTGAGCGTGGTGACCTATCAGAAACTTCAGGATATGGCCGACGATAACGGATGGTGGTTCCTGGCACAGGAAATTTCTTCCGACGAACTTTGCGCCCCCACACGCGGCGGCGACTGGTACGACGGCGGAAAATGGATCAACATGCATAAGCATACCTGGACCAACGGTGACGAGGGTGTGAACCGGATGTGGTCGCTGTTCTGGACCGGTATTACCACCTGCAACCAGACCCTCGACCTGATGAACTCCCTGCCTCAGAATGCTGCCCTTGTCGCCAAGAAACGGGAAGTGGAAACGATGCGGGCCTTCTACTATTACCTGCTGATCGATAATTACGGCGATGCTCCATATCTTACCAGCGCCGCAAACGCACCCGCTTTTCCGTATAAAGTCAAAAGAGCTGTGTTATGGGATAGCCTCGTGGCTACGATCAAACATTCATTACCCAGCCTTAAAAGTATTGACAAGAAATACATGATGACCAAATATTCGGCCTATGCAATGCTTGCCAAACTCTATATCAACGCAGAGGTTTACACTGGTACGGCTCATTGGGCGGAAGCTGAGGCCTGTTGCGACAGCGTTCTTGCCGGACCATACTCGCTGGCCACCGACCTCTCTGAACCATTTAAAACGAATAATGAGAATTCCAGTGAAATTATTTTCTCTATTCCTTATGATGAGGACAACTTCACAGGATTCCGTCTCCATATGAGGACCCTGCATTACCAGATGAACCTGAAATACAACATGACGGTTGGCCCGTGGAATGGCTTCTGTATCGTACCCACCTTCTGGGATTCCTATGATTCCACCGACCTCAGGCGCGCTGCCTATAACCTTTATGGTTTGCAGTATGCTGCTACAGGTGGTGTTATCTATGATGGGGAAACACATCTTCCGCTGGATCTCACCCCGCATATTCCGGCCTTAAATATGCAATCTCCTTTGACCCCGCAACAGATCCGCTGTTCAGGAGCCCGGGTCGGGAAATATGAGATCAAAATGGGGGCAAAAGAAAGCCTGAGCAACGACTTCCCGCTTTTCCGCCTGACAGATTTTTACCTGATGAAGGCCGAATGCGCGATCAGGCAGGGCAGGAGCGGCGACCAATGGATCAACCCGATCCGTACGCGGGCTCATGTGGCTGCATGGACAGGCGCTACGCTTGATCAGCTTCTCGCCGAACGCGGCAGGGAACTCTATTGCGAAGGACACCGCCGCCAGGATCTCATCCGTTACGGGAAATGGGAAAACGCATGGTGGGAAAAGGCAGCCCATGGAACTGAATTCAGAACATTCCCGATCCCGAAATGGGCAACCGACGCCAACAGTAATCTTTTACAACCACCAACCAAATAACACAATAAATTTTATAAACCTAAGTTTCACAATTAAACCAAATCGTTATGAAAAACAGATTTCAGAAATTTTCAATGATCATGGCCATGCTTGCATTGGTAATGATTGTAATCGGGACGAGCTCCTGCAAAAAGAGCAGCGACAGCACAACCCCCACCGTTACCCCCCCTGTCATCGTCCTTGACGGGTTTTATGTAAAGGGAGCCGTTGCCCCTTTTACTGACTATAATGCTAAAGCTATGATGACGGTTACCCGTAATGAAGTGACCCAGTCTACACGTGCTCACCTGATGGAACTTTATATCCCGTTAAAAGCAGGTGCTGCCGGATTTAACATCATGAAGGTTGCCGGTTCAGTTAAGACCACTTACGGTCCTGGTACAGGTTTTGGTGTTGTTACCACCCCCACCACGGATGAGCCTAAAGTTGCTTTCCAGCGCGGTCCTGCTACTACGACCAATCCTGGTGTGTTCACAGTGCCTGCCGACGGTTTCTACCATGTTGTCATCGATGATTCCCTCAACAAAGTTGCCATCATGCGCGTACATTGGGGACTCATTGGCGCTGCAACCCCGGGCGGATGGTCAAATGATACCATGATGACCGAATCAGCCTTCAACAGTACTGATATGTCGTGGACCCTCACAGGTTTCAAACTGATGAAAGGTGACTGGAAACTTCGCTATTCCCATGGCTGGAAGGTCGAAATTGATACCAATGTCGTATTGGGTGCCAGCAAAGGCGTTAAGGTCAATACCAACTTCGGTGGTACTTTGGCAGCCCTGGTTCCGGGTGGTGCCAACATCGTAAATGCCGCTCCCGGTATCTACACGATCACTTTTGCCTACAAACTGGGCAGTGGATATACCATTACAGCTACCAAAACAGGTGACATTCCCCCGATCAACTACTCACAGTACCAGATGGACATCATCGGCGATTCTTACATGAAACAGAATGGTACCCAGGCAAATTGGGACGAAAGTTATGGTAAATCATTACCTGTCGTTTCCGGTACCGACTACACATGGACCTATACCATTACCCTCATTGCCGCCAAGGATTTCAAATTCAGGCAAGGTGATGACTGGTCAGGTAAATCTATTGGTTTCCCTGATGTTACGATGGCTGGTGGTGCAGCTGCCAATTTTACAAATGACAGCGGAAACTTCAAAGTTGGTGTTGCCGGTAACTATACCCTGGTGCTGAAAATTGCAGCTGCCACGGAGACCTATACCGTTACAGCAACAAAGAATTAATCGCTGCAGGAAACTGCACTTTACCTTTTTCAGGAGGGGTATTCCGGCTAACGGGATATCCCTCTTTTTTTACCGGTTTGCCTTTCGCACCTTCTCGGAAAGTGCCTTGAATTGCCAGGGATACTATGCAGGGCTTTTTGTTATGATCTTCAATCAGATCAGGAGTTGTTATGTATTATTGAATAATTTTTTTTTCATATGGTATAATCCTCTATTTTTATGTATATTTACTCAATCGGAAACTGAATGATTTCTGCATCTTTTGATGATGGTTTTTTAGACTCAACTTCTGTTTTTCCTGAATATATCATACAACTGAAAAGTGGTATTCACCCTAACTGATTTGACCATGAAAACATTCCGTTTATTATTCAAAATCTCGGTATGCCTGATTCCGTTCCTTCTTCAGGCAAACACCATCACCCTCACCTTTTCAGGGAAAAATTCACAGACACAGGCCACCATTTTGCTGCAAAGCGTGCTGGTCAGGAACCTGACACGGGGTTGCGATACCACCCTCTATGGAGGCAATCCCTCCATTGTCATGAAAAATTCTTTGGGAATCAATGAACTTTCAGGGCAGGGTGGCGTAACCTTTACCCTGATGCCTGTTGAGCCTAACCCGTTCAATGGCAGTGCTACGGTGTACCTCGAAGTTGCCAGGAGGGCAAACCTGCATTTAAGGCTTTGCAATTCGCGGGGAATCGTCGCAGCTGAATACAGCGGGGAATTCAATGCCGGACGGCATAAGTTCATCGTCACCGGCTCGGTTGCCCAAATGGAGATCCTGACCGTTTTTGACGGCACGGTTTCAAAATCAGCAAAACTGGTCAATTGTCAAAGCGGAACTGGCAGGGATGAAATCCGGTATGCAGGCTTTGTTGCACAAAAAAACATAATCCCTGCCAAATCCATGGCATCTTCCGTATTCGTTTATCATCTGGGCGATTCATTGTCGTACACAGCTGCTGCCAATGGCTTTTACGATGAAACCATAAAGGATGTCCCTGTCCAAAACACGAGCTATACCCTGCAGATGTTGCCTGTTGTATTGGTTGATGGGTTCTATGTCAAGGGAGCCGTTACAGCTTTTCCTACGCTCAATCCCGGCGCGATCATGAAAGTTGCAATCAACGAGGTGGTACAAACCCCCCGTACCTCGCTGTTGGAGCTTTATATACCGATCCAGGCTGGTTCGGCAGGATTCAACATAGTCCAGGTTGCCGGTTCAAACCAGGTTACCTTTGGCCCGGGATCGGGATTTGGCTTTGTGACGAATCCGAATGTTAATGAGCCAACCGTCTCCTTTCAGCGGGGACCCTGTACGGAAACGACGGCCAAATGGACCGTTCCCATCACCGGGATGTACCATGTGACCATCGATTATATCGTCCGTAAGGTGGCAATTGTCCCGGTCCACTGGGGAATGATCGGTGCGGCCACCCCCTCTGGGTGGGGTATCTCCACCGACATGACAGAATCTTCATTCAACCCAACCTCGATGTCGTGGAGCATCTCAAACCTGACGTTATTACGTGACGATTGGAAATTCCGCTATTCAAATGGATGGATGGTATATCTCGACACCATTGTTGACCTTGGCGGCGGGCATAAAGGCATATCGGTAAATACGAACTTTGGCGGGGCCGTGAATGCCCTGGTGCCCGGGGGAATAAATATCTATAATTCAGATCCCGGAATCTATACCTGTAACCTTACTTACACGGTTGGTTCAGCCTATTCTGCAACCCTTATCAAAATAGGGTCGATTCCCCCGGTTGATTATACAAACGTTCAAATGGGGATCATCGGGGATTGCTATCTGAAACTGGATGGCACACAAGCCAACTGGGATGAAAATTTTGGCACCACCCTCCCGGCAGTGGCGGGCACCAACTATACCTGGACCTATAATATAAATTTCATCGGCTACCATGACTTTAAATTCAGGCAGGGGTACGACTGGTCAGGGATCTATATCGGTTATCCCCAGGTAACGATGGCAGGGCCTGCCGCTTCTTACTTTACCAATGATGGAGGGAACTTCAGAGTCGTCTCTTCCGGTAACTTTACCATGGTGCTGAAAATTGAGGCAGCCACGGAGATCTGGACGGTAACCGCAACGAAAAATTAGATGGATTGCAGCTGAAAGCCGGTTCCTGTGGAAAAACCCGCAGGAGCATCCGGAAAGGGTTTATTCCGTTTCGTAAACGAAATACTCCCAGGGAGCTAATTTTACTTTATCTCCCGTCTTAAATTCTTTGTTTTTAGCCGAAAAGGCCTCCTGGTATTGACCAACAAAATCAGTGCCCTCCAGCTGAACCTCCTGGTATGCGGGTGAAAGGTTCAGGATGACGAACATCTGCCGGTGTGGTTTTTTACGCAGGAATGCGTAGACTGCTTTATCGTTGGTGGTTTTGACCTTGAGAAATGCGCCACCCTCCTGGCCTGCCGCAATGAGTTTGTTTTTCTTCTTCAATTGGGTCAGGTTAACATAGAACGATGCCAGGGAATAGCCACCCCAACGGATAGTATCTTTATCGAAGAAGCGCAGCCGCTTGTTCATTGCCGATTCCTGGCCTGTGTAAATCAGCGGAATACCAGGTAAGGTAAACGAAAGAACGGAAAAAGCCTTCACCGCATCTCCCAACCTCTCGTATTCAGTTCCATTCCATGAATTCTCATCGTGGTTTGTGATAAACCGCATCCGGTAGGCATCTTTGGGGAACCGCCTGGATTCATCGGCCAGCAGGGAATCAAATTTGTCGGGGGTGGCCTTCCCGGCATAAATATCATTCATCAGATGGTACACCTGCCATGAATAGGTGGCATCGAAACAGGCGGTATCGTGCATTTTCGGCGATTCATCCTCCGCCAGCATAAACAAAGGTTTCATCTTCCTGAGTTCGGGAATGGCCTCATGCCAGAAAGAAACGGGCAGCATCCCCGCAACATCGCAGCGGTAGCCGTCAATGTCGGTTTCCCTGATCCAGTAGGCCAGGGCATCGGTCATGTATTTCCGCAAACCGGGCTGTGTGTAATCCAGCGCTGCAACATCGGTCCAGTCCTTGACAGGGGGAATGATATTCCCTGCCGCATCTTTTTTGTACCAGTCAGGATGCTGGGTAATCAGTGGGTTGTCCCACGAGGTGTGATTGGCCACCCAGTCGAGGATCACCTTCATATCCAGTTCATGCGCTTTTTTAACAAGGTCGGCCAGGTCCTTTTTGGTGCCGTATTCGGGATTGACGGCGAGGTAATCCTTAACAGAATAATAGCTTCCCAGCGAACCTTTCCGGTTCTTTACCCCCAGCGGGTTGACGGGCATCAGCCAGAGGATATCTACACCCATCCTTTGCAATCGCGGCAGTTCATTTTCAAAGGCTTTCAACGTGCCTTCAGGGGTGTATTGCCTGATGTTGACCTCGTAAATGGTCGCACGGCTGCTCCAGCCGGCATGTTGCACCGGACCGGCATTTTCGGCTGCATGTTTGGGTTTGCAGGCTGTGAAGGAAAGTACCATGGCTAATGCAAAGAATGTAATGGTTTTCATACGGATTTTGTTAATTTGTAATGATTTCAAAGGAGTTGCCGGCCAGGGTCACGCTTGCCCTGCCTTTATTTACACTGACGTTGTTTCCGAATTTAGCGGCAAACACCGCACCTTTAATGCGTTCCGGCAGATCAAAATCGATCTTTCTTGACGATTTGTCTTTGTTGAAAATCACGATGACGACCTTGTCAAAATAGGCACGCTGGTAAACAAACACCTTTTCATTGACCTTAAGCGGGGTAAAGTCGCCATATACCAGGGCAAGGTTGCTGCTTCGGAGATGGATCAGCGTCGAGGTAACCGATTTTAGATATTGCTCATTTTTATTCAGGCTGTCAAACTTCATCATCCTGCGGTTGTCGGGATCGCCGGCTCCGGCCATCCCAAACTCATCGCCATAATAGATCACCGGAACTCCCGGGACGGTCATATTGAAGGCCTCCAGCATGGCGAGTTTCCGGTACCCTGTGGTGTCTTTTACCTGGATATCGCGGTTCCAGCCGGCTGCGGAGGCATCCTCATTGGGGCTCAGTGCGCCGCTTGCGTAGGAGATAAACCTTGCCATATCCTGGTTCCCGGTGATGTTGCCCATCAGGTTATGCTCGCCATAATAGCTGAAACTCTGCTGCAGCGAATAGTTCAGGTCGCGGAAGGAGGTGTTATCCATTGAAAACGAGGCTTTTGCATCCCAATACAGGTTGAATTCAAACTGGGCGTCGAGCATCCCGGGATTGACGTAGCTGCCGGTAAGTTCGCGGCTTCCGAAAGTTTCGCCGATCTGGAAGACACCGCGGTTTTCAGGAATTACAACCTGTTGGGTTAGTTTTTGGGTCAGCATCCGCCAGTAGTTTTCGGGAACATGTTTTGCTGCATCATGACGGAAGCCGTCGAGGTGGTATTCCCTGATCCAGAAGGCTGCCGAGTCGGAGACCATGGAGGCTACTTCAGGCTTGGTCAGGTCGAAGGTGGGCAGGAAAATATCGAACCAGGTTGTCAGCCGGTTTTCGTCAAACATACGGATATTCTTGCGTTTCCCGGGCAGGTCGACAGGTGTGATCCAGTCGGGATGCTGTTTGAGAACCGGGTAACTCTCATGGACATGATGCGATACAAAGTCAAGAATAACATTGATTCCCTGGCTGTGGGCCGTTTCAACCAGTTTGTGGAGCTCCTGGGAGGTGCCGAAGCGGGTGTCGACGGTGGTAAGGGTGATAGGCCAGTAGCCGTGATACCCTGAGAATTTGCGGTGTGGGGCGGGGAACTCATTAAACCCCTGCAATGGATTCTGGGTGATCGGCGAAATCCACAGGGTGTTGATCCCAAGCTTGTTAAAATAACCGTCCTCGATCTTGCTGGTGATCCCGGCAAGGTCGCCCCCCATATAATTCAACCGCGGGTCGATATCCTTATCTTTTATCGGGGCATCATTGGCCTTTGAACCATTCTTAAAACGGTCGACCATCAGGAAATAGAGCACCATCGCCTCCCTGTCGGCACGGGTGAGCTTGCCGGCATCGGTCAACACGTTTCCCTCCTGCAGCGGGATCAGCATCTCGTTGGAGATCCCGGCATTGTTAAAGGCATAAACACGGATAAAACTGCGGACCGTCTCCTTTGCCTTACGCGGAACTTCAATGGTGATGCCGGCACTGTCGCGTTTCCAGAATTTTTTGTCGAGCAGGTAGTTCTGCCAGAAAACAAAGATGGAATCAGCTTTGGCCTTCATGCCAAGGGTGATCTTACGGCCATCAGATTTTTGTGAAATGAGCGTCGGCAACCCGGCAGGATTGAGGATTCCAACGGTCAGCAGGGAATTGAAACCGCCGTTGTTGTTCGATACCGAATCGGGATTGCGCGGATCCGACATCTCTTTCCCGTCGGCAATGATTTTATACTGGTACCGGCCGGGAAACAGGTTGAATTCTATATGCCAGGTACCCTCCTTTTCATAAAGGTATCCTGCCGAGGGGTTCCAGTCGTTCATCTGCCCTTTGATCTGCACATGCTTGTATTTCTTATTCTTCGGATCAAAGGCAAACCGGTATTTCATCCTGGTTGATTTTTCGAGCAACAGGGAATAGGCGAATCCTTTTGACCATATTTTCAATACCGAGAGTTTCGGGAAGTCCTTGTCGTTCGGCTTGACGACCAGCAGCGTTGAATCGGCAGAAATGTCGGCAGAAAGCGATTTGTCAAGTTTGATCGAATCGATCTGCTTTGGCCTTACCAGGTAATCGGCCAGGACAATGATGGTTGAGTCGGCATTGATCCTGACGGGCGCCGCCAGTTTCACCATCTGGGGCTCCTTTGCAATGGGAAGGTCGTTGTTGGATGTGCAGCTCCATAAAAGGGATGAAAAACCTGCTGCGATAAATGCAATTTGTCTGAAATTCATGGTTGTTTATTTAAATCTTAATGTATTCCTACTGCTGTATTTATAATACGAAACCTGTTCGCAGAATCAACGCATTTGTTTTAACCACAATGTTCACAATGATTTACGTAATGTTCTCAATGGAATTCTTTGTGTGCATTGTGCCTTCTTTGTGTCATTGTGGTTAACCATTAATTCGGTTTTCAAATGTAATCAGTCTGGTAATTTTCCCTCTTTTGTGCCCTATGTGCCTATTGTGGTTAAAAAGACCCACTCTATAACGCCCTTATCAATAAACTCTTCATAACCCTTCCCCCATCTCTCATCGTCAGAACATAAACCCCAGCTGCCTGGTGATGGTGATATTCAATTACCTTGTCGCTGCCCAAAACCACTCCTGAAAAAAGGGTTTCCACTGTTTTTCCCGACAAGTCAGCCAGGGATATCGTGATAACTGAACCGGAAGGAGCTGAAAAGGGGATACTGGTATTTCCATAAAAGGGATCCGGCGTGACGGGGCCCAGCCTGAAACCATCCTGCGGCAACGCTTCATTCATACCTGTGGTATAGGGAAAAAACCTGAGCAGCGGCAGCCGGAGGTGCCCCTTCCAGTTGCCCCAGCTGTGTCCTTCGTGCCATTCTCTGAACATGCAGGGATAGGCTTTTGATACCAGGATATCGTGCAGGTTGTGTACCATCGGGATCAGTACAGCGATGTCGTAAGTGCCGATGTCGATATAGAGATCGAGGTTCAGCTTTGGCCCGTTGGCAAAGGTGTTGCTGATGACCGTTTGCACATCGCTTGACTGTGCGGCGATTTTTCCGAACATCTCCGGGTGTTTCATCCCGATATAGAGCGAGATGTTCCCGCCGTCGGAAGCGCCTGCCATCGCCCGCTGGGAGGGGTCGCGGCTCGTTTTGTACTTCGCATCGATAACAGGCATCAGCTCGTTGACAATGAATGCGGTGAAGAGATCGATCTTTGCACCGGCATATTCGGCCGTGCGGTCAACTGGGGGCACGAAAACGGCAATCACAGGGCTCATCTGGCGTTCGGCAATCAGGTAATCAAGAATGTTGCCGATGTTTCCCAGGTTGATGTAGTCTGTCCCGTCGTGGAACAGGATGACGGGGTATTGTTCCCTGCCCGACGGATATCCGTCAGGCAGATAGATGCTTACCTGCCTGCTGTTTCCCAGTCCTGCGCTGGTAAAAGTGGTGTCCCTCACGACCCCGTGGGGAATGGCATTATAGTACCTGGTTTCGGGCGGAACCACGTAGGCGGGCATCCTTAATTCGGAATTGGGGCCGAAGCCTCCTGCACAGGTGTAGGGGTTTTTCGGATCGAGAATCCAGTTGGAGCCATCGGTAACCAGCTTGTAGTCGAGCCGGGCATCAGGTTCGTATGTTTTGGTCAGGTAGCTGAAATTACAGCCGCTGATGGCGGTAAATGGCTGGTCGGGATTCCATCCTGTTGCATCCCCTGCAAGGGCAACGGAGGTAGCATGAACATTATAGACAAAATGGACAACGCTGTCCTGTTCAATATAAGGCAATGCGTGCCCCGAATTCATAAAGCTATCGGCCACGGCCTGACGGCTGGCCTGCGGGAGGGAATTCATCCTGGCGATAAAGGCATCAAAGGATTGACCGTTTACCTGAAAAAAGGCAGCAAAGACAAGGAACCCAAGCAGAATCCCGGCATTAGTTGTTTTGGAATGGGTCATACTTTCTTTTTTTCTGAGACAAATAACCAGAGGGCGGCCGAGATGGCAAGCGACGATCCGCTGATGATGAATATAATCCCTTTGTCGGCGGCATGTTTGATGACGGAGCCGACCACAGAGCTGGCGATCAGCTGCGGCAACACTACCGAGAGGTTGAATATCCCCATGAAAAAGCCCATCCGTTGTTTGTCCACCTTTTCCGACATGATGGCAAAGGGCAGGCTGACCACGGCGGCCCAGCCAAGGGTAAGGATGCACATCATCGAATAGAGCATGATGGCGCTGGAGGCAAACCAGACAATCCCGAAATAGCCCAGGGCCATGGTCGCCACCATCAGGGCGTGGGTTCTCACGCGACCCAGTTTTTTGCTCATGGGTTCGAGCAGGAATGCGGGCCAGATGGCGCCGACAGCATTCAGGATGAAAAACGACCAGCCGATCATCTGCCCGAGGCGTGCGTTCCGGTCGCCCGTATCCATGCCGGGCAGGGCAGGAAGTTTCTGTTCCAGGAAGGCGAACATATAAACGAACATGGTCTGGATCCCCAGCCAGGAGAAACCATGGGCAAAATAAAGTTTGAAAAGTTCAACCCACTGGGTGGCAGGGGCTGCAGCAACCATCTCCCCTGTATTGTTTTTCAGGGTATGATCTCCCGGTTCCGGCTCACTGGCGGCAAGTTCGCGCGGCTCCTGGATAAACAACAGGGGGCCGATGGAAAAGATCAGCACGATGATCACCCCGGCATAGATCAGGAAGTAATTGCCGATCAGCGCTCCCATCAGGTAGGCGCCGCTGCCGAAAAGGTTTGAGATGGATTGCATCCAGGTGTAACCCTTGGTGCGCGGCTGGCCGTCGGGTGTTACATCGGCGATGATCGACCGGGTAGGGTTGAAACTGATGTTGATGGAAAGATCGAGGGTAAGGGCAACGGTAATGGCAACGGCCATCACGCTGGCAATCCCGAAGAAGCTGCTGATCTTGTCGATGTTGGGCAGGGCAAAGATCATCAGGGCTGCCAGGATTCCACCGATAATGATGAAAGGCTTTCTCCGGCCTCCCCAGAACCAGGCCTTGTCGCTGATCAGCCCGATGATGGGCTGTCCCAGGATGCCTGCAATTGGGCCGGCAGCCCAGACAATGCCGATCTGGTCTATCTCGAGATTGTATTTTGTCCGGAGTATCCAGCTTAAAACGGCAATCTGGATCGATAAGGCAAAGCCCATCGCCGTACTGGGCAGGCCCAGGATAACATAGAACAGGTTGGAGAGATTTTTCTGGATCTTTAACATGATATTCCGGATTTGGATTTCTGATTTATTGCAGGCACCAATTGGTGTAAGCTAAATATTTTTTCGTTTTAAGGGGAAACAGGTTCCCAAAATCAAGGCATTTATTTTAACCACAATGATCACAATGATTTACACAATGTACACGATGAATTCTTTTTGTACGTGGTGCCTTCTTTGTGTCATTGCGGTTAAACATTGATTCGGTTTCTGAAATATACAACGGCCTTTAATGGTTTTACGGTTTTAATTCAATAATCATGACCCCCTTGCCCGGGACCGTCAGCTGTGACAGGTCTTTAATGGAAGTGCCTGTGATGATCTCGGTTCCTGAATGGTGCTTTTTCAGGAACTCATCATAGCGTTTGGTGGTGATGGTCTTCGCCTCCTCCTTGTTATTCATGATCACCATCAGGGTCTCTTTGGCATTGTACCTGAAGTAGGTGTATATGCCATCCTGCGGGATAAAATGGCAGAACCTGCCTGTATGGATCACCTCCTTTGTTTTTCGCCATTGCAGAAGGGTGTGCAGGAAGTTGTACATGTCGTTTTCCCCGACACTGCGTCCCTGGGCGGTGAAAGCATTGCGGGGATCGCCGGGCCATCCTCCGGGGAAATCCCTGCGTTTGGTGCCATCGCCCTTGTAATCGCCGGAGGTGGAGAGGATTTCAGTTCCATAATAAATCTCGGGAATGCCCCGGGTAGTGAGGATGAAGGCCATGGCCATTTTCAACTTCCTGATATCGTTTTTCTGTGTGTCAAGGTACCTGTTCACATCGTGGTTGTCGGCAAATACAACGAGATTGGAGGGGTTGGGATAGGAGAAGTCCTGCGACAAAACATCATACAGCCGGAGAATGCCGGTATTCCACGATTCATCCTCGTTGAAGGCCTTGCTCAGTGCGTCGAACATAGGGAAATCAAATACCGACGGCAGCCAGGAGTTGAAATGATCCTTATTGAGGGCATCCTTTTGCCAGTAGGCGACGGAGGCGGGAAAGCCCATCCAGCACTCACCTACCATGTTGAACCAGGGATACTCTTCGGCGATACGTTTCCCCCATTCAGCGGTCATATCCCTGAACGAATAGGGATAGGTGTCCATCCTGATACCATCCAGCCCGGCATATTCGATCCACCAGATGCTGTTCTGGATCAGGTAGTTCCTGAGAAATGGGTTTCGCTGGTTGAGGTCGGGCATGGTGTTGTCAAACCAGCCGCGGACAAACAGGTTGCTGTCTGAAGCGGAAACATAGGGATCGGTCGAAGTGCCTGCCCTGTAGTTGGTCCTGGTGAATTCGGGCCACTGGTTGACCCAGTCGGGCGAGGGGAGATCCTTCATCCACCAGTGTTCGCTGCCGCAATGGTTAAACACCATATCCATGACGAGCTTCATCCCGTTTTGATGAACCGCCCCGGCAAGCTTCACATAATCCTCGTTGGTGCCGAAGCGCGGATCGATTTTGTAGTAGTCGGTGATCGAATAGCCGTGGTAGGAATACTTTGGCTGGTTGTTTTCAAACAGCGGTGTGATCCACACGGTGGTCATGCCAAGCTCCCTGATATAGTCCAGGTGGTCGGCAATGCCTTTGATGTCGCCGCCGTGCCGCCCGTCGGGATTGTCGCGGTTGACAGGCTCAACAAGCCCTGCCGCGTTATCGTTGGTCACATCCCCGTTGGCGAAGCGGTCGGGCATCACCAGGTAGATCACATCGGCGGAGGAAAATCCCTTTTTCCCTGCATTTTTTTTCCTCTCCTTCAGTTCATAAAGGTATTTTCCGACGACCTTTTCCTTTTCCCTGAAAACAAAGGTGGCAATGCCGGGCCGCGCGGCAGGGCTGATGGTCATATCCAGGAAGAGGTAATCGGGATTCGTGACTTTATTTATCTTCTTTACCGTAAACCCGGGATAATCGACCGAAATCCTGGCCAGGGAAATATTTTTTCCGTAAACCATCAGTTGCAGGTCGGCTTTTTTAAAACCGGTCCACCAGAAGGGAGGTTCCACCCTGGTGAGGGAAACCTCCTGGGCAAACAGGTAAACAGGAAGGAAGAGGAATAGCAACGAAAGACGTTTCAGCATCAGTTTTTGTGTTTTTTTACTCGTCCGTAAAGCGCCGTCAAATGGGCAAGTTTACCGGCCAGTTCAGGCGTGAAAACATCTGATTTCACGCGCCATTGCCAGTTGTTCTGGGTGGTGCCCGGGAGGTTCATGCGGGCATCTGTCCGCAGGCCCAGCAGGTCCTGCATGGGTAAAATGGCGGTGTTGGCTACCGACGACCAGGCCAGGCGGATAAACGACCAGTGGATCTCATGGTCGCTGGTATTGAGGTAATCCAGCACATAGGCCCTGTCTTCAGGGGAGGCATTCTCAAACCAGCCCACCACGGTGTCGTTGTCGTGGGTACCGGTATAAACGATACAATTCTTGGTATAGTTGTGAGGGATATAATCGTTTCCCTCAGATGAGTCGAAGGCAAACTGCAGGATCTTCATCCCGGGAAGCCCGAACCCGTCACGCAGCTCCTCCACGTCGGGGGTGATGACGCCGAGGTCCTCCGCGATGATCGGCAGATCGCCGAATTCATCCCGGAGTGCATCAAAGAACTCTTTGCCGGGACAAGTGATCCATTCGCCATGGATCGCGGTTTTTTCGCCGTAGGGAACAGCCCAGTAGGCGGCAAAACCGCGGAAATGGTCGATCCTGATAATGTCGTAGAGGAAAAGGTTCGTCTTGATCCGGTCGATCCACCAACGGTAGCCCTGTTCTTTCAGGACATCCCAGCGGAACAGCGGGTTTCCCCACAACTGGCCGGTCTCGCTGAAATAGTCGGGAGGCACACCGCCAACCCGGATGGGGTTCAGCTGGTCGTCAAATTCGAATATTTCGGGGTTTGCCCATGCATCGGCGCTGTCGAGCGCAACATACAGGGGGATATCGCCGATGATTTTTATTTTGTGGTTGAATGCATATTCCTTGACGGCAATCCATTGTTTGAAAAAGAGGAATTGCTGGAATTTGTGAAAGTCGATCTCCTCGTGCAGCAATGCCTGGATGGCGCTGATGGCTTCCGGATCGCGTTTTTTCAGGGGTTCTTCCCACTGATACCATGGTTTCTGGTTGCGGTTTGCCTTGATGGCACGGAAAAGGGAGTAGTCGTTGATCCACTTTGACTGTTCCTTCAGGAAATTCCGGTAGGCTAGTTTTTCGGTAGGATCGGCGTAGGTCATAAATGAGTGAAAGGCCTTCTTCAGCAGGGGCATCCTGTTTTGCTGGATATTTTCAAATTCCACCATGGTGTTGGAGAAACGGGGAAGGTCTTCAAGATCGTCGGATTGCAGCAGCCGGGCCTTGACCAGGAGATCAAGGTCGATCAGGTTTGGATTCCCGGCATGGGATGAAAAACACTGATAGGGTGAATCGGCGTATCCGGTCGGACCCAATGGCAGCATTTGCCAGTACTGTTGTTTGGCCCTGACCAGGAAATCAATAAATTCGTAGGCTGCCTTTCCCAGGGTGCCGATTCCATAGTTGCCCGGAAGTGAAGTGGGATGCAATAAAATTCCGCTTGATCTTTCTTTAAGCATGAGATTCCGTATTTAAAATTTGTATTGTTAACATTGACGATTACAGAACAGCTTTCTCCCTGATAAAAAGCGCGCTGATGGCCCCGAGGAACATACTTGCGCCAGCCATGATAATACACAGGATGGGGTTGTCTGCAAAAAAATATTTCAGGATGAATCCGCTGAGAATCCCGCTCACAATTTGCGGGATGGTGATCGACATATTAAAAAGGCCCATATACATTCCCATCTTCCTGGGGGGGATTGAACTGGCGAGCATGGCATAGGGCATGGCCAGGATGCTGCCCCAGGCAATACCGATGCCGATCATCGGGATGATCAGGTAATGGGGATCGGTGAAGATGAGGAATGATAACAGCGACAGGGCGCCGATGCTGAGGGCCAGGGCATGGGTGACCTTTTTGGTGAGCCTCTTTGCGACAACCGGGAGCATCAGGGCGATGACAGCGGAAACGCCGTTATAAACGCCGAACAGGATTCCGACCCAGTTTCCGGCCTCCTGGAAGGGCACCGAATTCGCATCGGTCGTTCCGTAATATTTCAGTGCAACCGCGGGTGTGGTATAAACCCACATCGAAAAGAGGGCAAACCAGGAGAAGAACTGTACCAGCAACAGTTTGACCATGACCGGAGGGATGAAAAATTTAGAATCCTTTTCCTCCTTTTCAGCCTGGGTAAGGATTTCCGGAGGATATTCCGTTGTGGAAAAGACCGTCCAAAGGATGGTGGCAAGCAGGACAAAGGCGCCAAAATAGAAAGAGTAGGTGACATTGTCGGGAACAAGACCGGCATGTCCCGAGTCTTTTGAAATTCCCATCCAGTTGCCCAGGATATAGGGGAGCCATGACCCAACCACAGCCCCGATGCCGATCAGCAAGGTCTGAACTGAAAATCCAAGGGTGTGCTGGCTTTCGGGCAGTTTGTCGGCGACAAGAGCCCTGAAGGGTTCCATGGAGATGTTGATGGAGGCATCCATGATCATCAGCAGTCCGCCGCCAATGAACATGGGGGCAATAAATGATGCAAGGTGGGGGGCGTTTGGCATAAGCACCAGTGCAATGCTGGTCATGATGGCGCCAACCAGGAAATAGGGACGGCGCCGGCCAAGGCGGCACCAGGTTTTATCGCTCATGTAGCCGATGATCGGCTGGATGATCATGCCCGTAATGGGGGCGACCAGCCAGAACCAACTCAGGTGATGCACGTCGGCTCCGAAAGTTAACAAGATACGGGAGGCATTGCCGTTTTGCAGTGCGAACCCAAACTGGATGCCGAGAAATCCGAAACTCATGTTCCAGACCTGCCAAAAATGCATCTTAGGTTTTTCCTTCATCAGTTTGTACGATTTTATCAGATTGATTGTTCAAAAATAAGAACTTTCTATTACTTTTATGGCCCAAATCACGACTATGATCCGAAATCTTTTGCTGATCAGTAATTCTACCAATGCAGGGGAGGATTATCTTGCCTGGACACGTACCTATATCAGGGATTTTTTAGCCAGGTATGGCGTACGTAAAGTCCTGTTTATCCCGTATGCCGGAGTCAACCTGACCTCATCTGGGGTTGACAAATCCTTTGATCTGTATGAAGACCGGGTGAAGAAGATTTTCAGGGAAATGGGGCTCAGCCTCCATTCCATCCATCGCGAACCCAACCCGGTAATCGCGGTCAATGAAGCTGAATCCATCGTGATTGGCGGGGGGAACACCTTTCACCTGGCCTTGATGATGCAGGAATATGGCATGATGGAGGCCATCCGCCGCAAGGTGCTCAGGGGTATCCCTTTTGTCGGATGGAGCGCCGGGGCCAATGTGGCATGCCCGACCATGAAGACCACGAACGATATGCCGATTTGCGAGCCTCCTTCATTTAACTGCCTTAAACTTATCCCTTTTCAGATAAATCCCCATTATATGGATTTTAACCCCGCCGGTCACGCAGGGGAGACCCGTGAACAGCGTATCACCGAGTTTCTTACCGTCAACCGTGATGCAACCGTCGTCGGCCTGCGTGAAGGATGCCTGCTGCAGGTAGAGGGCGATACCATGAACCTTGTCGGCGACAAGATGTTAAGGGTTTTCCGGTTTGGATTTGAACCGCAGGAATACCAGGCAGGTGAAAACCTTGATTTTTTATTGAAGTAGGTTGGATTTTTCCCTGTTTTTCTGAAAGACGGGAATCGTACCCGTTGAGAATTATGCGCCGGCCGGTTTCCTGCCTGTCATCAGCTGAACTCCCGAAGGGGTTTCCTTTAAAACTATATCGGTTAACCCGGCGGCTTCCATCCATCCGCTGATCTCGTCGCGGGTATAGGTGTCGCCATGGAGGGTGCCCACCAGCATGTTCAGGGCGAAAATAGCCCCAACTGCAGGTTCGGTGCGGTCGGCGCTCATGATATGATCCAGTATGACCAGCTGACCGCCGGGATTAAGCGCCGCGGCGCCTTTCCTGATGAGCAGGATGTTTTCTTCCGGTGAATTGATATGGATAATGGCCGACATCAGCGCCAGGTCGTAATCCTTTCCCAGGTCGTCAGCGAGATAATCGCCCGTAACAGTGTCCACCTTGTCAGAAAGCCCCGATTGTGCAATGTATCTTTCGGTAATCGGGATAATATTGGGTAAATCGAAAATGGTGGCCCGGATGAATGGATTCCGGCGGATCATGGCAAAGGCAAAGGCTCCTGATCCGCCGCCGACATCCAGTACCTTTCCGGTTGAAGAAAGGTCGAGCGCGTCGGCAGTTTCAACAGCCTGTTTTCCTGCCCGTGCATGCATCGCGGCGATGAACGACTCTTTCCAGGTGTCGGTACGTTCGTTGATATGGGCGCTCATGGCTACCGTAGTACCCTGCCGCACCGCCTCGGTGAGGGTACTCCAGGTTCTCCAGGTCTGGCTGGCAAGAGAGAGGCCTCCAAGATAGGCCGGTGCAGTAGTTACCAGGAATTTACCGGCAAAACCGGTATTGCGGTAACATTCACCCTGCTTGTTTAAGAGCCCGACCGAAACCAGCGCATTCAGCAGGCGGTCGGTGGCACGCACATCTGTATTCAGGGTGGCAGCAACGAGACTGGAAGTAGCGCCATCTCCTGATAATAAATCAAAAACGCCCAGCTCGTTGGCAGTCAGGATGATCCGGCTAACCCGGAAGGCATTGGCCATTTCCATCAGCAGGGCAGGGGAGGTGATCTCTTCTGTTTTCATGGGCAGGCAGGTTTATTGGTTCAGACCCAGTACGTCAACACCCTGGCGGTAGACGATATCCAGCGGGATATTGGCGGATTTAAGTTTTTCGATATCGGTTTTCAGTGTTTCACCTAATGTTCCGTTTTCATCAAGATATTTTTTTGCGCCGTCATAATCGCCGTCGCCTTCAAATTTCAGAACGATGGCGGCCCATTTACCAGCAGCTTCGCCGATTTTCGTAAAGTTGACTTTGTAGATGCCCGATTTGCTGCGTTCAAACGCCCCCTGGGCTGCAAAAAAATTGAAACACATCATGTTGGCTTTTCCGTGCGCACTGGCTGCCCCGAAACGAACCGAGCGGATCAGCCCTGCCATGTAGGTTACAAAACAATCTTCCGCGGTAATGTCTTTGATTTCTCCCTTCCTGATTAACTGGGTAGCCATAAAGAGGCCAAGAATATCCGCTTTTGCCTCCTCAAAGGAGGAGAATTTTTCTTTGAGAGCTTCGCGAACACCTCCTTTACCGGTAATGGTGTTTTTAATCCCCAGTCCGTGGGCTACTTCATGAAACATGACATTCGAAAAAAATGCGTCAAACCTGATGTTGGCGCGCTGGGCAGAGTCAATCAGGACTTTCGAGATGGGGACCAGTATGTTGTCAAATTTGGCGCGCATGGCGTTTTTTAACTGCAGACGGCGGGAACCCTTGGCCAATTGTACTTTTTCGTCGTTCGGCAGGTTGATGGCTATGGTTTTGCTCCCGGCGTTGGAATGACCTGAAACATAGATGATGTCGTAGGCATTCAGGTCGGAATCAGTGCCGGGTTTTTCTTTCTTATATTTAGGCTCAACCGGCAACGATGACTGAAGCTCGGGAAGGAATTTTGAAAACCTGGATAATTTCAGGCTCCATTCCTTGTCTTTTACCAGCAATGCTGATTCAAAGGCTGCCTTGTGGCCGAAAAGTTCATCTTCGTAGTTTTCAATCGGACCGACCACAAAATCAAGGGTGTTGTTTTTCATGTCCATCCAGGCCATATCACTCGCAAAATAATCATCGGTAACCAGGGCAGCAGAGCGCTGTTCCAGGTAAAGTTTCAGCCCCGGGTCTTCAGCCAGTGCAGCGGCTTTTTTCATCAGCGCCGAGGCTTGTGTGAGCTGATCCCGGAAGGCTTCATGATACCAGATGTTCTGCAGGCTGTGATCGTCGTTCCTGCCGATGATGGAGTATTGGCTTGTTTTATCCTTGTTATTCCATTTTTCGAACTCCCCGCGCGTCATATCGGCCGGGTAGAGGTTGGCCCCGGAGGGCTTGGGACCGAAACCGGGGATAAATGGCTGGTTGCCGTTAAGCCGTTCCCAAGGGCCGTAGTTGATCGCGGCAAATTCACGTATTGTTGAATCCCGGATGGTGTCAAAGAACTTTTGTTTATTCCCGATCACCTGTTCCCAATAGAGATCATCCATGATTTTGGCAACATCTATCAGCAAAGGGATCATCTGTTTTTCCCTGGCAGAAAGTTTCGTGAGGTCGGTGGTAAGCGGCACCTTGACAAACGCATTGATTTTTGCCCGGATGGCTGAATCATCCGGATTTACAGTTATGGTGTTTGAGGGCTGGCTAAAATGGCAGCCAGTAACTATCAACAAAAGAATTCCGGAAATTGATATCAGTGCGATCAGCCTGTTAACCATGACAATTTACATTTATTGTTATGGGCAAAAATATAAAAAATTATGATTACTTTATTTATATCTCAAAAATTGATTGCTGGGAGAATTTCACTAAGTTTGTTAGAACATATTTTGAGTATAAACCTTAAACAAAATCATTATGAACAATGTTTTGATTCTGATCATTGTTGGTGCTGTCGGACTGTTCTTTTTCTCAGGGGTTAGAATTGTCAGGCCTACCCACCGCGGACTTATTGAACGTTTCGGCAAGTACAACCGTTTTGCCAACCCGGGTTTTCACTGGATCATGCCGGGCATTGACCTGATGTACCAGGTAAACATCACCGAAAAAATGATCAATGCCGAACCGCAGGAGATTATCACCAATGACAACCTGAATGCCAAGGTTGACGCGCAGGTCTATTTCAAAATTACCAGCGACGAGGAGAGCGTGAAGAATTCGCAATATAATGTCAACAATATTGAATACCAGATTGTGAACCTGGCGCGGACCACCCTGCGTAACATTATCGGCACCATGACGCTGAAATCGGCCAACAGCGAACGCGGCAAGATCAACAAGGAGTTGCACGGCACCCTGCTTGATGAAACCAAAAACTGGGGAATCCAGATTGTCAGGACTGAACTAAAGGAAATTGACCCGCCGAAAGATGTTCAGGAAACCATGAACAAGATTGTCAAGGCGGAAAATGAAAAAATTGCCGCCATCGATTATGCCACCGCTGCCGAAACCAAGGCCGACGGGGAGAAACGCGCCGAAATCCGCCGTGCGGAAGGGGTAAAACAGGGTCAGATCCTCAGGGCTGAAGGGGAGGCCCAGGCCATCGCACTGGTTAATGAAGCTGCGGAGAAATATTTTATCGGGAATGCCCAGATTCTTCGGAAAATCCAGGCGCTGGAGACCTCCCTGAAAGATAATTCGAAAATTGTGGTTCCGGCCGGATCCGACCTGGTTAATGTCCTGGGCGA
>SESG01004062.1_pt1 | contig 66127 bp, 76 predicted proteins | sample 3171421 | NCBI WGS metagenome assembly SESG01 (sample SAMN10866946, study PRJNA518727) | freshwater metagenome | biome: subpolar coniferous forest; feature: holomictic lake; material: water; isolation source: holomictic Lake 227, 6 m and 8 m depth | place: Canada: near Kenora, Ontario | collected...
CGAGCTTCGTGCGTTCGGTAGCAAGAAAAGCTTTGTTCGTAGTTCCATCCGTCAACGTATCTGCCGACTGGGTGCCGGTGTGGTTTGAACGTTGTACTGCAGCAGCGAATACTGCCGCATCGGCTGCGGCCTGCGCCGTAGAAACAGGCTTATTGACATCCGAGGTATCGTCTACATTGCCAAGTCCAATGGTGGCCTTGGTGTGCGTTACCCAGTGGGTGTTGTAGTTGGTGCCGTCTATTTTGGAGAGCACTTGGTCGGCGGTGCCACCGATGGGCACGCCGGGGCCAGTTGGGCCCTCTGCACTGAGCACCGTTACCGTTACCACGTCCGTAACCTCATCGACTGTGAGGGTTACGACGTCGGACATGTTGCCGGTCGTAAGTGTAATGATGTCGGACATTAGGGTTGGTCAGTTCGGAGGATTAAGTAGGTACCCTTTACCCAATCTTTTACAGTACCGTCATCGGCTACGGTTTCGACATTCCAAGTGAGGGTGCCGAGTGGCCAATTGCGGGTTAGAAGGGGGCTAGCACCGGGGGTGGTTACGTCCTTCGTTCCCGTGCCATTTGAGAGGGTGCAGGCGGCGGTGAAAAAAACATCTTCACCTTTTGCAACTGAAAACTGTGCCGACGCAAAGGCGGGAGCCGACCCATTGACGGCGTAGGTAATTTTTATTTTGGGCAGCGTGGCCCCCTGAACCAGCTCGTAAACGGGGACGGTGCCTTGTGATGCCATACTAGAGAGTCTACGCCACCGCCAGCCGCGCAGCCGCCCGCATGGATACAATCTCGGCGGGGATGGGCCCGGAGGTTTCGGCGAAGCGGACGATCATCCAGTCGGTATCTTGCAGATACTTGAGGTGAGGGGCGTTTAATTCGGCTTGGGTGGGGGCTGGCGGGACGTAGGGCTCGGGCGTGTTGCCTTCGGCCAGCCACGCAATAAATTCTGAGTCTATAGGTAGGGCGTGCCCTATCATCATCGCGTCATCAAATTTATTAACCGATCCACAGGAGGTGTATTTGTATGAGGTCATAGTTCGCAGCCGTTGAAATAAACCGTCGCAGATCCTTGGAGAACTGAGGCGTTACCGGCAACCAGGCCAGATGCACCAGATACGTCTATGGATGCCCCATTGGGCGTTGCGGAAGAGAATGTAGGGGTGCCACCAGCAGTCGCTAAATTAGCCGCCGATGCTGTTAAGCCTGTAAGCGCGGAGCATCCAGTTGGTGCGACTCTAGCCGGAACGGGAAATGCAACCCAAGTGCGACTGGCGCTGGCGGAATATGCCTGCCCCGTATAACCGTATCCTGCGAAATTCAATACGGGTAAGTATCTCTGACACAGCGCCAGTTCCAGCCCGTAGGGACGATGCTCGAAGGGCATCGCTGTGCTGCCGAGTTCTAGCTGCCAATCCGTAACAGTAAAGTACTTTGAAGTAACTGGAGAGGGTAATGTATATACTACACCAGCAAATAATCCCAAAGATGCTTCCGTACTACCAAGAGTATAAGTTAAGGTAACGGTAGTTAGTACACCTGTAGGAAGTGAGATATTAGCATTCGCTAACAGCGATAGCGCGGAGAATGCATCAATTGTAGTAGTAGGTTTGCCTAATGATATATAAACATCAATAGCGGTTCCGGTGTCCTGATATACTTTGCAAGACACTGTAACAGTTTTACCGTTCAAGTCTATGGTATCCTTAGATTCTATGCGTGTCTGGTGTAAAACTGAGGATGCTCCAGAAGTTGTGCATAGTACGGCATGACTGTAGCCACTTACTCCACTAGACACACCTCCAGACATTTGCCGTATTGAGCCAGAGGTTAATCCGTTAACCGAAGTACACATACGATCACAACCACCGTAAGTATATGCGCTATTAACAGCGTTGACATAGCCGCGCTGCGAAACCTGCATTCCGCTGTTAATAATGCGGTTTTTCATACCGTAGGGCGTGGCGGCGATCTGCGCCTGCACGAATGCGGTGGTGGACAACTTGGTCGTGCTATCGCCCGTGGCCTGTGTGGTAGCCGCAGTGCCGTTTGGCAGAGCGGGAGTACCACTGAGATTCGCAGCCGTGCCAGAAGTATTTTGATTAAGCGTCGGAAAATCTCCGGCGACAGCGATTGAGGGGACGCCAGTCGTCGTGGTGTTTTTAAGAATACCCGTAGCCAACCCCGCTAGTGACGTGCCGTTGATCTTGGTGACAGCGGCGGTGAGTGCGCCCGTGCTACCCGAAGCAGTGACGTCGCCCGTGATTGAAATGGTCTGGTCGCCCGTGTTAGACCCCGACAGCGTGGTGATCGAAAGCTTCGTCTTGATTGTCGAAGTGGTTTCATCTCCCGTGTTCGTGCCGCTGGTTCCCAATAAAGATTGGGTCTGTGCTACTGTCAGGTCTTCGGGGTTGCCTGTTCCTGCGGTTGTGCGGCCCTTAAAGGTCTGAGTTGCTACCTGCGCCAGCTTTGAGTTAGAAACTGCATTAGCCGCGATTGTGGCGGCGAAGCTGCCCGTGCCGCTGCCCGTGACATCGCTAGTCAGCGTGATGGTCTGGTCGCCCGTATTGGTCCCCGTAATCGCCGATAAATGCGTACGTTCGGTAGCGAGAAAAGCTTTGTTCGTAGTTCCATCCGTCAACGTATCTGCCGATTGGGTGCCGGTGTGATTGGCACGGGCGAGTAGTGTGGCATCAGAACTATTTACCGTGGCACCAGCGGCTATGCCGCTGAGCTTCGTCTTCTCTGCTGGCAAGAATACACCAGCGTTCGTTCCGTCCGCCGCTGCAATAGTGGCATCAGTGCCAGTATCAGAAACAATCGTTACTGTAGTGGGGGCCGCTGTCGTGGATAGGTTTGTAGCCCCACCCCCACCTACCGCAGAAATAGTCAGTGTACGGGTAGCTCCACTACCAGCAGGCGTGATGGTGATGTTCGTTCCTGCTACCAGCTCGGCCTCTACCTGCGCACGCGCTACTGAATCAAAGTCGGAAATAGAGGCGGCTGCTTGTGTACCTGTGTGGTTGGCACGTTGTATGGCCGCTGCAAGCACCGCCGCATCAGCCGACGCCTGCGCCGTAGAAACGGGCAAACCACCAGCCTGATACGTGCGTTCCCCACCAGCCATGGCTACATCGAAGCCTACTAGCTTCGTAGTGCCCATAGGCACTGCGGGGGTAAAGTTGAGGTTGGACATACCTCAGAGTCTACGCGGCTGCGCCGCTTTCTTCGCCCCGAGCGGCGAAGCTACGTCTCGGAAAAAGGCTTCAGTCGATTGCCTCGAAGGTATTTGTGAAGTCGAGCCTCTGCTTCATCCTATAGCCGCCACCCCCGTTCTCAGAGGCACTACCGATTCGGAAGCTCTGCGTGATAGAGGTCTGTAGCCTGACCACATGCAGCAGCATCGTCAGGGCATCCGCTCTATCCGGACTCTTAGATCCGCGAGACTTGTAGGCTGCTTTGGGTTCGACCCTGACCCTCGGATTCCCCGTAGGCTGTAAGTACCTGCGGCCCATAAGCTCGGAGAACATTGGGTCTGCTGGTACATTAAAAGCGAATTTAAGCACGCCTACCTCCAGCCACTTCTTCAGCGCAAACCACAGCTCGGTGTACAACAAATTATATTCATCACACGGTAGCTTCATGTCCTCACTCAAGATTCGCATTTCAGTGGAGGAGGTTGATCCGTTGATACCATGGACAACGTCGCCGAAATTCGCACGCACCATATCGTGAACACCAGCACCGTTACCCGTTCGGTCGATTCCTAGCCACTCGGGGCGGACGGAGGCCGCTCTGGCCACTTTGAGTATCGCTTGGCTAACATCCTCTGTCCTACCCTTCGGTAGCATAACTATTTGGTCTACTTGCAACACGGACCTAAAAGTACGGTTGCCCTTTGAGTCTCGAAAAACTTCTACGTCGCCATCGAGATTGTTCAAGTTGCCCAAACGTTTGTATCCGCTTGCTTTACCGAAACGACCCAGCATACATACCGTGTTGTCGCCACCTTCGAGCGCCGAATCTACGGCCATTACGTTCTCTGGTGTTTCTAAGAAGACATACTCGCCACGGCAGATATCATCCTTCAGCAGGGCAGGAGGGATGACGACGGTGTCGAGGCCTTCCTCGGGGTACCAGCCACGGGCCATCGTATTTCCCGTGAAGTGAACATGCCCGTTGCGACGACACATCCACGTTGAGTTCGGCGTGCGCGGGCACCATACGACGCCAGAGTATGGAACCTCTGTCGTGGGGTTGCTGACTTTGCGGGTCAGCTTAACCCCCAAGAAATTGATGTAATACATCGGGCACGCAGGAAGGGTTCCGCCCTTCAACTCAGTGGCTTTTCCTAGCGTGCGTCGGATGGTCGTCGCGATTCCTAGTAGGGCGGCTACGGCGGCATACCCATCTACGTGGTCCTTTGTTTTGGAGCATGCGTACCGAGTGCAGCCCGACTTTACCCCTCCATCGCCGAGGATGACGGCATCCAAAAAGGAACGGAGTTCTACCTTGCTTAGAGTGGCTATCCATTTCCACGGGAAAGGCTTACCGTTAGGTATGACCCCGTGTATCCGGCGTCCGAGTTCCATCGACATTGAGAATACTATCTTCCCGTCAGCGTCTAAGTATTCCGAACTGCTTTCAGATAGAGTCCCGATCAACCCGCGAATTATCTCGCACTTTTCCTTGTTGGCTTTCTCTGATTGATAAACACGCGCACGCCCCGAGGTGGTGATCGTTCCGTCTGTAAATACCCATCCGACAAGAGCCGCAAAGCGATGGTCTTCACCTTCGCGATGTTCGGGTACGAGAGACTCCGCGACTAGCGGAATGTAATGGCTATCTCGGACTTCTGTCGTTTCGCGAATCATGAATCCGGCCCCACGCTTCACGCGTCCCTTATCAGTTACAGGCCACCGATGGTTGGCGGTGACCAGCGATGACAGGGAGTCTCCCTCGAAGTTTATGAGGGTGCCCTCGTAGTGCTTGGAGAAAACCTCCTGCACCACGCCCCACTCGGACTTGCCTGTATTTAGGTTGAGAGTCCACGCCTCGTCACCGACTTTAATCTCGTCGTGGCGCAACCAGCCGCGCTTGGTCATCACCTCAGTCTCGTCGTCGGCGCAATAGTATCCTGCGGTATTCATGCCGCCCGCTTGAAGCGTCAGAGCCTCTAAGCCTGCGCGAGTCTGTAGACCAGAGTATTTCTCCCAGCCTAGCACGACGTTCTCTGATTTCAGTGCGTCGAGGCGTACGAGTTTCCAGCCGCGTTTGGTAAACCATTGGTGGCTGGTGTCGATGTCCACGCTGCCCCAACCATCAAGAGGTTCTGCCCGCAACCCAACGGGTGAACTGCGGTCCTTCGGGTTGTACGCAGCTATCACCTTAAACTGCTGCTTGTTCGCAGCATTCGCCGACAAGTTTATGAGATCGTCCCATATACCAACATGTATGTTCTCGGCCTCTTCAAGCACGACGCGCAGCCGGGTCATCTTGCCGAGGCGGGGGTGGGGGATATCACGTGGTTTCACCTTCACACCCTGCAGACGGCCCGCGCTCTTCTTGCCCAGAGGAATGACAACCCCCTTGATACCCGCGTACTTGTTGTGTGGATCAAGCGCGATACACAGCGAAGTTACCGTGCCAGCGGCAGGGATCGCAGAGGTGTTGTGCAGGTTAATTAGATGCGAAAACAAATTGGCCTCAAGATGCTTCTCGCTCGGGCCAACGATTTGGATATTTGTATTCGCTGGGTCACGACGCCAGTCGAGATACATCCACACGCCAATAGAAAAGCTCTTACCGGAAGAGGCCGAACCCTGAACAAGTATCTGCGACTCGTCGAAGAGCGACTGAAAAATGTTCTGCACCGACTGTGGTTCCGCAGTGAATACACTCGCCTTCCAAAGCAAGCGAGCCGCGTCAGCGTACAGGTCGTTGTCGAGCAGAGCTTGCAGGAAGCTGGTCAGCACGATGAAGGCATCGTGTTTACTCGAAATAGTCACACCCGTTTGACCGAGTCCTTCGAGGGCGACACGCGCCGCCATCTCTGGGTCTTCGAGGTGAAGCGGTAGTGATACTAGGCGGCTGAGTTCTTTTAGGTCGGGATTCATATTGGATTCGGCAAAGCGCAATTCAAAGCGCATATTTTCGGGCTCGAGGTCTGTTAGTCTCTGAGTCTGTGAGACCTAGCTGGTAATACTAATCGTCACGCTTTTAGTAGTTTGTTCTGTAAGGCGTTGATGCTGTTGGGCTGAGAGTAGGTGGAATAGTGGAGGCTTAAAGCCTATGAGTCTTTGAGGGCCGTGAGGCAAATTTTTATGCGCGGTGGGAGACCACTTAGCGAACATCCTCGCCGAATTCCCCCCGTACGGTGTCGGTTTCCTAGGCTGACAGCCTCGCAGACTCACAGTCTTAGAGGCCTTCGAGACTTGTAGTCTGTGAGGTTGCTGGGCTTGGGGTATCCGAAACGTGGGTACTAGTTGTATCATACTCCCATCGATACCCATAAGCGACTGATCCAATCATACTTAGGGCCTTGCATACATTGGCGGCTCGGTTGACATTGCCCGATTGCTTCGCCCACTCTCGGGCTGATCTCCATTTAACGGGGGCACCACCACCGATGGGGTATGCAATCACCGGCTTACGTATCTTAGCGCCTGTCACCCAGTTGCCGAGAAAAGCGTGCGCCTTCTTAATGTTGTCTTGATGCGTCACCCACTCCAGGTTAGCGGCGCGGTTGTCTCCTTTGTTGTGATTGATGTGGTTGACGTCTCGTAACTTAAGGGGATTAGGCACGTGAGTCTCGGCGACTAATCGGTGGACATACTTCGAGGTAGGCACCTTAGGCCCTAGCGTGATGCCGCATTTGACGTAACCGTCAGACTTTGTGAAACAACGGCGTACGCGGCCCGCTGGATCTACCGCCGTGGAGAGGATGGTGCCGAGCGTACCCACTAGGGTGTTTGGATAGAGAGGGTGGGGGAGGAAGGTTTCGTTTGTCATCTAGTAACTAATAGGCCGACATAATATCCGGTCAACTATAAAGTATCACAATGTGCGAGTGGTTCTAATGTACATTGTGCGTTGGAGATTTAGGTGAGGCTAAGACTCTTTGAGGGGGTGAGACTTTGAGGCTGAAAAGGCCGCAAGTCCTCTACCCTTCCGAGCTAAGTCCACTTCGCTAACATGAGTATATGCGTGGACGCTCATATAGTCAGGCCTCATCAGCGATGGCGGCTAACGTATTCGCAAGGCTGATACCCCACGTTGCGGCGCGTCTCTTCGGGTTGGGCCGTGGCTTGCCATGCACCTCAACCGAGCAATTGCAACACATAATATCAGAGTTCAAAAGGGCCTTGACAAACGCGGTGCGGCTCGAATGAACCGAGGTGGAAGGGTGGCGTCCTCCATCTCGTGGGTGGATTCGGATAGCGGGGCCTGTGTATCCACATCGAGGGCACGGAGCCGAGAGCTTGGCCTGTAAATCCGTGGCGTTCTTCTTAACGAATGGCCGATGGATGCGCGAGCCACGCGTGCGGGTTAGCGCAGTGCTCGGATCGATGTCAGGTGCGGCGAGATTGCAGTTCATACATTGATGAGGTCTTTGTGCATTGTTACCACCTCAGCAGAGGTCATAGCGGTATGAGTAGCGGCACGGTTAACCGCATTGAAAACGGTCAGGCTTAGGTTGCGGATTTTGGTTTCATCCTCCTTCACAGCGTCGGCCTCGATGGCAACTTTGTCGCCCAAACTCCTGTAGAGCATCGTTTGTGTGATCTCGATTGCCTTGGCCAACTCAACGAGTGGCTTTGCGTTCACTACCTGATTGCCTGCCGCGTCCACCGCCACGAGGGATGCGCGGAGCTTGGCGCAGTCGTCTTGCTCCAAGATATCAAAAGACCTGTCCAGAATCTTCTGCATTCGGGTGGCCTGCGCATACGCAAGGGCGCGGTTGATGTCGCGCTGTAGTTGTTTGTCAGCTACGCCTAGCTTTCCTCCCGCCAAGGACTCCCATTGCAGGTCATAGCAAAGGGAATCGATGATGGACTTTTTAACGCCTGTGGCGCGGGCCACGTGGCTGCTTTCGCCTCCTAGGGCCTGCCACACGAGAAAAAGGCTGCACGGGTTTACGTTGGCGGGGAGCTGAATCATTTCCATACTACAGGAGAGTCTACGTCGCGGTCTGTTGGCTTGAACAGATAGACGTCCGCCACGCAGCCACGAGCATCAGGTGAGCCGCAATCTCCTGCGGGGTTGGCATACAGTCGCGCTTCACGTAGCGATTGGTGCGAGCCTCTAGCAGCTGGAGATTTTCTGGACTGTTTAGGGTGTACGCGTAAACGCCATCAACCCATTTCGAAACCGGGATCACGTGGTCTACATCTAGACCGCTCAAGTTCGACTCGTGCGTGCTACTGAGGAGCCACTTTAAAAATGCCACGGCTTCAGTGGAGGATAGAGTTTTAGATTTGTATTGGCGTTCGAAATACAGAGCGTGGCGGATAGCTCTAATCACGCGACGTTTTAAATTGTGCGCGGGGTCGCTCAGATAGCGTTCTCGATTGTAGGCGGCATTGTGGGCCTTCCACTCGGGTGATTTACGTTTCTCGGCCATGGCTAGGCGTCTCTTCGCTCGGTATTCTTCGGCGGCGCGTCGCGCCTTATCTTTCGCTATGTTTTCAGGTCGAAGCGCGTAGTCTTTCCGTGCTTGAATCGCGGCGGCTGTTTTATTCTGTTTAGCGGTAGCTGCTCGGCGCTTGGCGATATTTTCAGGCCTATTGCGACGCGCTTCAAGCAGCTCCAGCGCCCGCGTTGTTTTGGCATAGGCAATTCGTTTGGCGGCACCCTCGGGAGACATCCTATACGCGAGGCTGCTGGCGACTGCGGCAGGACTTTTCGCGTGAGCACGACGTTTGGCTATACCTTCGGGAGTTTTAGAAAAAGCGCGGCGGCGAGCGCGTTCCTCAGGCGATTTTGAATACGTCGCCCGCCTAGAAAGGTAGGCCGAAAATTTCTCTGGTGTCAGCCACGCTTCGAATATCTTTTTACCCGCCTTCGTGTAATACGGTTTGTAGTACGCGAAGACCTTACCATCCTCGCGGTTCTGCCCCTGCTTCATCTTTGATGGAGTACTCATAGAACAGAGTCTACCGCATATCAGCCTGACAGACGCAGAAACTTGCAGACTCGCAGGTCTGGAGCCTCGCAGGCGCACAGGCTTTCAGGTTCAGAGCCTCGAAGGGGTAGGGGTTCGAAAAGGTTCGGGGGCTTGTCCCCATGAAAACTACCTGCCGCAAGGGGGCATCCTCTTAGACTTAAACGACTCAGCTTTTCACCTCTCTTTAACTGTCTAATACGCGGCAATTTTTGCCGGTTACCTAGGTAAAACCTTATCATACTCATATACCTATTAAATTTAAAATTATTATTATAGGTATAGGTTAGATAGCTGTTTGAAGTTCGCCAGAAATATGTCACACCGTAAATAAATAGGTTGCCCGCTGGCCGTAGGGTTTCAACCGCCTCCTCCTACCCCTTATTTCCTCAGTCTAATAGCCCTCCACCTCCTTCAAGTCTAATAGCCTCAGAGCCTAAAAGGCTCCTAAGTCGCTAGCCGCTAGGGCCTTATTACTATTTCGTTAAAACTAAAGAAAAGGGGGTGCGTATCCACATATTGGTGTAGACTCTGAATTGAATGCAAACACTATCTGATTATTCCTTTCGACACCGTTACGAGGTGCTAGAGGGGGCCTACCTAGGCCGATGCGGGGCTATTCTGGCCTCTGTCCGAGAGAAACACCGCCAAGACTTTTACGGTGCGTCCATGACCGCCCGCCAGAACTGCCTGCACCACGGCACCCGTGCCGACAAGGCCAAGAGTTTTGAGCAGCACCTCCTCAGAGCCTTGCTGCACCCAGAGTGGGTGGTCGACGTCGTGCTTGATGGTCGGATACGCTCTGACGTCGAGCGCACTGAACGCGCCACGCTGCGCAAACAAGAGCTGCAGTTTCAGATTGCCAAGGCCGAGCTGGCATTGATTGACCTGCCTGTGAAGCTTGAGCGGCTAAAGAAAACTTTAGCCAAGCTCGAAGCCGCGCCTGCCGTCCAGCTGGTCACGCCACGGGCGACCAAAGAGCCAGCCGATCCATGCAGCCGAGATTTTTCCCCTGAAATCAATCCGCTAGAATACGACAGCACCGCAACCGACGCACAACTCCGCTCATGAATATCTTCGTAGACGATAGGCCCCTTAAAACCGCACAGAAAGCCCTCGATGAGGCTGGCAAGCAGCGCCGCAAGCTCCAGCTGCAGCTTGAGCAAACAGATGAACCCGCCGCCAACCAAAAGCTGGCCCTAGAAATTGAGGCCATGAACCACCAAGTCAGTGAGCTGCTGAAGAAATTCAACCACGAGCTAGACACGTACGAAGAGCTGCAGGCCGCTGCACGTAAGGAGCGCAACGCAGCCGAACAACAGCACAAGCTCGAAGCCGCGCACGCCTTGCACGCCTTGGAGGCCAAGTGGGCCAAGGCCGACAAAGAGAAAGAGGCGCGTGAGGCCGAACGCGAGGCCAAGCGAAAGCAGGCGGCGGTCGATGAGGCCAAGCGCGAGGAGGTTCGGCGCCTGAAGCAGGAACTGGCGATGGCTCGCATGGAGGCCGAGATCAAGCGGCTCAGGGCCGAGAAATAAGCGACACCCAAAGGCTCCAAGACCCACAAACTCGGAGCCTTTTTCGTTGCCAAGGCTTCAACACCCCAAAGGGGCTGTCGCAATAAGCGGTGGCAACGGTCCGTTCGACGACCAAAGTTTTCCTAGGTAAAACGCGATAGAGGGGTTTTCAGAGGGTGGTCTAGGCCAGTGTGGCCACTTCTTTCGTTTAAGTCTAATAAGGCAGGGAAACGGCATCTGGCGCGAAATCGACCCTTGGGCAGAAACACGATTTTTTGTTGGGACTCAGTATCAATTAGGGGTGCTGGCGAGCGGGCACAAAAAAGCCGCACCCTTTTGAGGTGCGGCAGTGGGCGACTGCGGCCTTATTTTTCCCGCTCATTTCGAGCAGGCCTCGGCTACCAGTTCAAAGAATTTAGCATCAGAGATTTCGTCGGTATCGGTGATACCAGCAGCGGCCATGATTTCGATCAGGCAAGCGGCCTGTTCATCGGTAGCGTCGGAACCCATCAGGCGGGCGATTTCGTAATTAGAAGCGTTGGAGATTTTCATTTTATTTTATTGGTTTTCAGAGGCGGTGCGCCCCCGAGTCCCTAAGTTGGAGGAGGGCCAAGCGCAGTGCAAGCCCTATTTTCAAAAAAGAAAAAGCCGCACCTCAAAAGGGTGCGGCAGATGGGGCGGCGGCGGCTTTGTTTTTTTCCGCTCATTTGAAATTAGAGACCAGCAGCTTTGAGCTTTTCGGAGTTTTTAATGTCTGAGATTTTCCGCTCAATCTTAAAAATCTCCGAACGAATTGCGTCTGCCTCGGTTGGTTCATCCAAGAGCTTAATGAGGTCTTTCTCATTAGGGTTGAGGCCCATCTTATCCAGCTTTCCTTCGAGGTATCCGATTTCAGTTGAGAGGTTCATCACGTTTTCAGTTTTCATTTTTGGTGTTTTGTCTCGGGCTTGCTTGCCCTCCGATGTTCAAACTAAAACCTATCCGCTTAGGTTATTCAAGAACAATCTTCAAAAATCGAAAGATATTTTCAAGCCACGGAAGCAAGGCGTTTCGTTAGTCTTCCAGCAGAGTTGATGTCGTCTAGATTCCACTGACCTAGCACCCTCACTAAGGGCAACCACTGGTCGTAACGACTTGAAAAGCACACTAAGGTGCCATCTTCACGCTTGAGAATCTCGCGGGTGATTTCGTGCCAGCTGGCGTCCTTTCGCCAACGGTAGATGCCCTCGCACGGGGGGTCTTGCATTGTCCATTCGGTATTCATTTTTGTACTTTTACCAGCTAGGATCGGGAGCTGGAAGCTGCGGGTTGCCGAGAGCGATGGTAGTGTCACAAATCTCGGAGTTGCCGACGATCTGCCCGAAGAAAACATGGGTGGCCACGTAGTTTGTTTTCACTACATCGCCCCTGATGTTGCGGGTGACAAGAAAATCAGTGACCGTGCAGATTTGTGCGTGCTTTTTACCGCGTGGCGTGAAGGTGGTTCCGACGGGGAACCGCTGGCCGTTGGGTCCGGCTTTGAGGGTGCGGAGGTCGAGTGGTTGGGTTTTCATTGGATTAAAAAAGGGGCGGTCAGCAGTCCCGCCCTAGTTGTATTAGAGAGCCGCTTTAACCCCAACGGAGAGGGATTCCCAGCGGGCCTTGGCGATGATAATCGAGGCAGCGATAGCTGAGGGGCGAACTACCAAACCCTCTTCGCGGGCGAATTCAGCGGCGGCGTTATAGGCCCTGGCCCAGCTGCAGGAGAATTCGTAATTTTCAATCGCAGCAGTGGCGACGGTGATGAGCTGGTCAGTGGAGGGGTCGGTGAAGGATTTCATTAGTATTATTTGGTTTTGCCTCGGGCGTGTTTGCCTCTGACATCCTCCAAGATGCAAAGTCCTAACAGGCTTTCAAGACTTATTTTCAAAAGGCAGCTAAACGGCTATCGTTAAACGGATTAAAGTTTCGGTAGTTAGCTAGCGGATACGAGTTTTGCAAGCTCGGCGTCGAGTCGCTTGCAGGAGTCACAGCACCCGCCCTGCGCGATTTGGCATAAAATTTAGTAGCCGATTTGAGCGTTTGAGACCTCGGCGAACCGCCTCTGCATGATCCCCGCGCTTACTTTGCCAGTTTTTTCGCAGCGAAAGGGATGCTCCAGTCCCCGTCAGCAAGGAAAATTAGTCGTTTGCGTCAAGCAATTGCTTGACAACATTAAGAGCCAGCATGCGGCTTTTCTTGTGGGCCTCAAGACCTGTTCTGATATAAGAAACAAGCTCCTCCTCAGAGCCGGAGAAACAACCACACTGAAAGACTATGGGGCTTTCAGCGGTTTGGCGAAATGCTGTGAGCATGCGCCCACACTCTCCGTGACCCTTGAAGGCTACCTGTGCGAATCCGCTCAGGTCAGCGCCGCTCAGGTTAGCGCCGCTCAGGTCAGCGCGGCTCAGGTTAGCGCCGCTCAGGTCAGCGCGGCTCAGGTCAGCGCGGCTCAGGTCAGCGCGGCTCAGGTTAGCGCCGCTCAGGTTAGCGCCGCTCAGGTCAGCGCCGCTCAGGTTAGCGCCGCTCAGGTTAGCGCCGCTCAGGTAAGCGCGGCTCAGGTAAGCGCGGCTCAGGTAAGCGCGGCTCAGGTAAGCGCGGCTCAGGTTAGCGCCGCTCAGGTTAGCGCCGCTCAGGTTAGCGCCGCTCAGGTCAGCGCGGCTCAGGTTAGCGCCGCTCAGGTCAGCGCGGCCCAGGTCAGCGCCGCTCAGGTAAGCGCCGCTCAGGTAAGCGCGGGCCTTTACAGCTGCGGACACCGCCTCTGAGAAGCATGAGAAGTAACCCTCAAAAAGGATGCCGCCAGTTACTGTTTTAATTTCGATCTTCATGATTAAAAGCTTTAGTTGTTGTATTCCAAACCGTGAGGGGTTACGCGGCCCAAGCCGCCAGCAGCGTCGAACAGGTTGCCACGGGGGTTTTGGCGGCACAGGTCCAAGTAGCCGCTTTGAGAACATCACCTGTCGTGCGATCAATGAAGGTATAGATGCCCGCTTTCTGCATGTACCCCAAGACGGTACCGACGCGGGGGGCGAAAGTCTCAATGCTTTGCAGTTTGATGAACTTGGGGCCAACGGAGCAGACCTCAACAGAGAGGGCTGAATAAACGGTTAACCCCGTACGGACGCGATAGGCTTCCTTAACAGCATTGACGCCCACAATGAAGGCGAGAAGCTCGGGGGAATTGGATTCGATTTTCATTTTGTTTTATTGGTTTCGCGGGGCAATTGTTGCCCCATTGAACGAATACAATCAGGGCCTGCTGGCCCTTGCAACACTTATTTTCAAAAATCTTTTTGGCACAAAAAAGCCCCCTGAAAAAGGGGCTAAACGTAGGCTATCGGGAGCGACTGAGACACGGCTAAACCCTGCATTTCTGTTTTCGGCTGACACCCCGTGCCCACTAGCCTGCCGGAACTCGAATCCGGCCACCGCCCCTCAGTTCCATGGAGTCGAACCATGCTCCCGATAGCCTACGTTTATTTTTTCTTGGGCTTTGGCTTTACATGCTCTTTTTTGAGCCTCTGCCCCTTGGATGCCTCATCGAATTCCTTCACCACCTTAGCTCCGATGAGTTCCTTATTCGCGTGGAAATAGCCCCTCTGGGCAGAACTTTTGTACGGCATCAGCGCAAGTAGCTCTTCAGCATCCAGACCGTTTTCTGCCCCTTAGTCACCAAATCCACTAGGAGGTTCTGAGTCTCCAAGTCCTCACTACATTGCTTCTCCAGAGCCTTCAAGGTCTCAATGTTTTTTTGGTGGTATTCAACCAGCTGCTTAATTTGCGTCTTCGTGTCAAACGGGGCCTTCAAAACAGCGATGCCTGAGTCGCTCTGAAACTTGGCCAAATCGACGACGACGAACGTATCGAGTTGACGGATACGCTCGGCGATGGTGTCGGCATCATCAAATAGGCCAGAATACTGGTCACCCAAAATGGGATGGAGCAGCAAGAATTGGTCGCCTACCATGTTCCAGTGTAAATTCTGGGTGAATGAGGCGAGGGCGTAGGTAAAATTAAGCGCCTTCTGCAGGCCAGTAATAATGGGGGAGGATCCGCCAGAGGAGGAGTTTGCTCCTCCGACGCTGACGCTCGAAAGTTCACGGAGAGATGGGCGGGGGCTCATAAAAAAGAGTCTACCGAATTTTTATCCTCTCCCTCTAGTGCGTTGGCCTCAGTCCTCATGCGCCTTTCATCGGCCTCGTTTTTATGCGACCTGTTGGCCGCGCAGTGGGGATGACGAATCGGGTCGCCGTACTTAAAAATCCATGACGGATTTTCCTTCATTAGCTGCGAGGCGATGTCGTTGTCAGACGGGTTCATAAAGAAAATTAGTGCAGCGGCCTGAGCTGGGGTGAGTTTTTTTGTATGTCTTCATTTGATTTGTTTGGTAGATTCCTGAGCGAAAAGTTTTTGAGCCGCTGTAGCCGCCTTAAGCACGGCTTCAAGGGCGAGAGAGATTTTCTCAGATTCTAAATCGGGATCCTCCACGGTGGCGTAAGTCCTCCGCCAAACCTGATATATGCGTAAGGTTTCAATTGCATTTGCAAGATTCATTTTGTGTGTTGTTCGATTGCTTCGGTTACCATGCGGAGGGCATTTTCAAGCCGCTCCTCGGCATTTGTCCAATTGAGGTATACGGTTACCTCGCTGGTGTGAGTTGCCTCATCCGTCCAGCCCCCTGCGTAGATGGTCACGCGGAATGATTGAACGTGCGGCGACCACCACACAAAAATATCAAGCCCTTTCGGGGCAGTTACTGAGAGGGCCTGAATCTTGGCCATTATCGGAAGGAATTTGGTGTTCATCTCTATTAGGAATTTTCAAATAAAATCGTTTAGCTTGTGGCCCTTGGAAGCGGCGATTTCCCGAAGGCGGCGCAGGCCTTTTTTGATAGTTTGATCGACCGCCTGTTTCGAGGTGCCGAGTTTTTTCGCCAGCGCCACGCCTGAGAGCCTCTCAGTGCCGAGGCCAAAATAGGCCCGCAGCATGAGCACCTGGTTGGAGTTTTGTCGTTCCAGCCGCGCCAGCATATCTTCCAGCGCATCCGTATCCTCGGGGTCACGACGCGTATCATCGGCAACCATACCGTGGAGGTCGGTCGTGTTATCTGGGCCCTTCGGCGCGTCGAAACTCTCCACGCCCCCAAATAGCGTCCTATTGGAGGACAATTTTGCCAAAAACTTGGGAGGTAGCGTGACCCCGCTAGCCGACTTGCGCAGCGTGTTTGACAGCTCGCGCTTGACTACCCAGCGGGCGTATCCAGCAAACAATACACCCTTGCTCCAGTCGAACTTCTGGCTGGCATCCCACAGCGTTTTAACAGCCGCGCAGGCCATCTCTCGCGGGGTGATGATGCAGGAGTGATGCCTCCGGCTGAAGGCCTCATTCGCCAATAGTACGGCAATTCTCAAGTTGTGTTTCCAGAGTAAATCTCGCTTGCCTTCGTCGGAACGCTTTGACCGCAGCATTTTACGTTCCTCCGCAGGAGATAGCACGGGATAAACCGCCATGAGACCGTCAAATTCCTCACCCAGCAGACTCCTCGCGGAGTAAGTTTCGGAAGACGCGCCGCCGCACCTTGAAATCGGCTCCGCGTATAGATCCGACGAGTTCCGACAATTCGAGCGCCGCCCTGAGTCGGTCGGCTTCAGTGCAGCACCCTTGGCAGGGTCCGCGGGTTGATTTATGACTGATGAGGTATCCATTTTTTTCATGAGAAATATTAAAATTAGAACTTAGGTTTTTGATTATTGACATGTGAGAGTTGCCAGTCCCACACGAAGAGATACTTCTCATCGGGCGTGACCACGCGATATTTTGCGCTATGCCCACAGCAGTGGGAGAAATTTGGGTCCATGGGGTCGAGAAAAACCTCGGTCACCATGAGTTTAAGGGTCGAGGGGGCCATAATGCCCCGCGAGTCGTAGACGTAATCCAAGACATCGAAGCGTTGAATGCGTTCAGTTTTCATTTTTTACAGGGATAAAGGCATCACATTTCTTAGTTTCCAATAGGTCGTGCATAGAAGATACCATCGCGAGGCTAGGAGCCCCCACGTCCGTAAATCGCTTACACGTAAGCTTAATTTTGCAGTTGATACCTAGGCACCGGCAAACGTCGTAGGGTAGGTGTTTCATGAGAGGATAAAATTGTGCAGGTCGGCAAATTCGAGCGCCTTGGCACGGGTTCCGAGATTGGCGGGGTACCCGAGAAGAACCCCATCTACGGCGAGTAGTTTTTTATGCTCACAGAATGTGATGGTGGCCCCACTACGCTTGGCGAGAGTTAGCCGATTATGGTCGGCTACGTTTGGGCAGAAAAGCCTAGTGTTCATAAATCAAAAGTGCACCCTAAAACAATGGCGAAAAAAACAACGGCTACAACAATTAAGTATCCGCTCGGGGAGGCGAGCAATTGATCGACGTAGTTCACAGGCTACCTCCCTTCAAGTCCAAAAACTGTGAGGGGTCGAAGTTTCCCCACGGCTTGGGGCCGCAGAGCCGCCCAGTCTTGCCACCATCGAGTGCCGCGATGCAATCCTGCCCGAGCACGATGCTGAGGGCGTGGAGGAATGCGTCCGGCACCTTAGCGGTGGGGAGGCACACCACAAGAGTTTTTTCGGTCGATGACTGCTGGACCGAGAAATCCGATATCGTATTATCCGTAATATCCTCTAAAAAATCCATAACTTGGATGCTGTTTAGATCTTTTTTTCCAGCGCGGGCAAGGCCGATGTTGAGTAGCGTGTTCATTTTGTTGTTATTTTTTGGGGGCGTCTTTTCCTCGATGTGCAAACTCGATCAGAACAAAAAGGCCCCGTCAACCGTTTTCTGAGAAATTCTCAAAAATACTTTTGGCGGGGCCTCTACCCAGGGACGCACCGATGGCACGCGCTCCAGCCGCCCGTTGGTATAAACAGCGTAGCGTTGGCCCTTCGAATCGATGGAGTATCCCCTGATTTCAGCCGTACAATTTGGCCACGCCAAGCCGTGGCGGGCCATTTCGAGGCGGCGGGCACGCGCAGCCTTGGATTGCTGAGAGTTTAAGCCCCTTTTGACAGATCCATGGCCCTTCTTAAACAAGAGGGCTTGGAAACGCTGCAAATCGAGGCCGGTGGCAGGGGATTGTTCGTTCATTTGGAGAGTGGCAGGGTGAAGTAGGCGGGGGCGCTACGGATCGATGGCGTAACGGGTTTTCCTGAATAACGCTTAAAAAGCTCGGTTTGAGCCTTGATCTTGGAGCCGCGTTGCGCGGTGTGTTGCTGGGGCGAGGGCTGTTTATTGGTATTCATAATTTAGCGACGGCGAAAAGGTTTGATGATGGAGTAGTCATACCCATCCACGCGGCTTATTTTGCCTTGGAGGATACGGGAAAGGAGGAGCGGAGAGAGTTGTTTTCCTAGAATTTCTGGGCACACCTCGGCGTTGAAATCTTTCAGACTCATGTCAGAGCCGATACCTGCACGCTCATCCAGCAGTTGGCGTGCCTGCTCAACGGATACAGAGGGTTGGCGTCCTTTTTTCATGGATACTCCATCAGGATCTTCGCCCAATGCCTGACGTAATGCCGCAGCAGATACGAATCCATTTGCGAGCATGAAAGATTGGATACAGGCACCCGTTTTACCAGAGCGAGCTAGCGCAGGGCAGGGGATAGCAATCAGGTTGTCATCGCGGCAGTCGAGCAAATCACCGTTGGCGTGCGCGAGGAGCTTGGGGGCAGGAGAGACGCGGGATTTGGTCCACACGAAGCGGGCCAGAGACCCGGGCGCGGATTTTCCCGTCTCTGCGTTGTACACGGAGCGGACGACGTGTGCGGAAGTAGCCGTGAGCCAGCGGTGCTGCCTGACCTCCTCTTGGATGCCAGCGTCCACAAGGGCAAATAAGGGAGATCCAGAGGTCGCCGGTCGGTGCAAATTGATAGGTAGTACGTTCAAGAGATTCATCACGGGGTCTAGAATACCAAAAAAAGGGTGCCCGTACAACCCCCGCAAAAAGATTTATGGGAGGAGAAACGAAGAAAAATGAAAATAAGTCTTGTAGTCCTGCTCGGCATATGTTTTGTTTTTGTCATCGAGGCAAAGACGCCCCGAACAAATAACACAATATGAATACCGAACAAATTCGTGAGCGCATGGGCGCTGAGGCTACTACCGCCGAGGCCAAGCGCCTAATCGAGATCCTCAATCATTTTAAGGTCCGCGCCGAGGATGTCGGCGATGCCGATTGGTTCCGGCTCGTCGCTGAAGCCTGCGAGACCGCCTGATATGCATATCACCAAAAAAACCGAAATAACTATCGCCTTAGCCCGAGAAATAAACGTACTTTCCGATGACGATAAAAAAGTCGTCGTTGACCGCCTCACAATCCGCCAGACCGAAGACCTATTTTCCATCCTCCTCCACTACACCATATGATTTATTTTAAAAACGAATGGGCATACCTCTCGCAGCCGCGTGAGAAATCCAACCCCAATGCTCACCTGAGCCGCGAGCCTTCCATTTGCCGCTCCCGTGGGGGCCTCGTCCTCCACAGCGCCAACCTGCGCAGCACCGTATTTATCGCTGACCAGCAGGAAGCCTCCATGGTCGCTAAGAAATTTTCTTCTCTCAAATCTACCAAGTCCAAAAATCGTCTCGTCGATAGCTATTTCAATTAATATGTCCTACATACCATCATCCGCGCCCTCTGCACAGAAATTTCACGCTAAATCCGAGGAGGATTGGCTGCTGGGCCTAACCATCTGCGAGGAGCTTGTCAAACTCAACGGAATGCAAGCTATCTGTCTACCCCGAGAGGTCATCGCAGCCGCTGTAGGGGGTAGCTGGCAAAACATCCAAAAAATCGAGTTTAAGGCGCTTCGCAAGATTCGCAACCGACTGCGGTCTGTACAGAAAGAAATTGACACGCCATCATCGGCTAGACCTAAAATACGCCATAAAAGCATGAAATTGCAGGTTGTGTCCTACGTTTAAATCAGTTAAAAGCATCCCAATGAAATACGCTATTTTCATCCGAACCTACGCAGGTGACTACAGTTGGCTCACATATTGCCTGCGCTCACTCAGAAAGAACGCCCCTAACGTGCCCGTTTACATCGCAACCTCCAGCACGCCAGACACGCATCTCTTCGAAGCCTACGGTGCGCACTGGGCTGGATCTGGCCACGACCACGCAGACGACTATGTCGGACAGCAAATCACGAAAATGAAGGCCGACCTATTCGTAACCTGCGAGCCTGAGTACATCGTCCACATAGACAGCGATACGGTGTTGCTCGGCTCGCTCGATAAGATTTTCAAGGGAGGAAAACCGTACATGCTGCGCACACCTTATGACCAGCTACCCGCAGATTTCCCGTGGAAAGCCCCCACCGAGAAGCATCTGGGCTGGGGTGTTTCACATGAGTACATGCGTCGTTTACCTCTTGCGTATCCATTCGGCCTGTACAAGGAGCTGCGCCAGCACCTCGCAGTGAAAAACGGATCTTTCGAGAATTGGATACGAACCATTGAACGCCGCGATATCTCGGAGTTTAATTTGCTCGGAGCCTTCGCGTTCGAAAATAATCACGACGACTTTGTGTGGGTTGATACCGACCGCGACGAGTTGCCTCCCCTCATTGTGAAGCAAAATTGGAGCTGGGGAGGTATCGAAGAGTGCCGCCCTTGGTTGGATCTGAACTTTCCTGCGGAGGAAGTGGAATGAGCGCCGCAACGCCACGGAGCGATGGCCAGCGCATGAGTCATCAGCGTTATGTTGGGTATGTCGCAAATGAAAGCGGGCCAGTCATTCCGCTTGAGTTCGCCCGAGACCTTGAGCGCGAGCTGGATAGCGAAACCAAGTATCATGAGCGCGTGAGGGTTATTGAAGCCGAAAACGCCAGACTACGTAGAATAGCCGAGCTTGCCAGCGATGCTGTTGAAGCGGGGGCGATAGATGAGTGCTACCTATTGCTACTGCGTGATGCAATTAACATGTAACTGCCTTGCTTTCCGTGGCTTGAAACTTTCTTTCGATTTTGTGAAAATAGTTCTTGAAAAATCTAACCGCTTAGATTTTAGTTTTGGGTATGGAAACAACCGGTAACGCTGATTTCTTAGAAAAACTAGCTGATGCCAAAGGCTACGCTAAACAAAGCCCACGTGGAATCGCCTACGTCGTAGTATGGCCCGCTGGACACATCACTATCGAAACCACCCCAGTCCTGATGAAGTGTAACCGGACAAAGATCGTAGAGGTATCCGCAAAAGGCCAACTCACATGCGCATAAAAAATAATCCCCTAATAAAATGAGCTACAACCAAGACGATATACAATGGTCGCCCGACGGAACCGGAACGCAAGAAAACTTCAATATATGCTCTAATGAAATGCGCTGGTGGATACGCCTAAACAACGGGCAGGCCAGCCACGTCGCCACAGTAAGAATAACCATAAATCCATTCCCCATGAAGGGTTCTCCGTATTTGGCTGGCGTGGAGTTCAACTATTCCACGCCAGATAATCTGCGTGACTATACCGAAATGCGTAGGTTTTCTGCCGCCTTGTTCGCTGCTGGTGAGTTTTGCGGAGAGTAAAAAGAGCGTGCCAGTCAGGTATGTGTGAAATGAAAAACAAACACGCCGTCGCCCTCGGCAAAAAGGGCGGCAAGGTTAAGTCCGCCGCGAAAGCACTCAGCTCCAGAGCCAACGGAGCGAAGGGCGGACGGCCCAAGAAAACTGTTCCGGTTCCGCCGCTGCCCAACGTTAAAGCTCAGCGATAGCCCACCCTATGATAGCCGAACCATTAGCGGCGTTAAGGGCTATTCGCTGTAGCGCCTTGTTGGGTGTCTTTGTATCCTTTCCGATAACCTTTAATATAAATGAGAACCGATAAATACATAATCAATCCACTGCCTGAATGCGTGCCTGCTGAATTTGCCCGTGAGCTTGAACGGGAGAACGCTAGACTCAGGGAGGCTATCAACGAAGTTATATCTCGCCCCGACTTCACGACGCCACAAACAATGATTCACCGTCTTAGTGCCTGCATTACTGCCAACCAATAAAATGATATTCGCCCTCTGCATACTCGCTGGTATTGGCTTAGGCATCGGCCTAATTATAAGGCTCCTGAATAACTTTGGCGGGCCTAGTTTCTGACTTGCCCAACGCTTGGGGTCAGCGACTGGTTCGGCGGTATGGGGTTTCCGATGCTTGGGTAACGTAAACAAATAACTAAAACTAAAAATGAAACTATACTGGATCACAGAAAACGGGAACGAGTGGCTTACTGAATTTCTTCCGTCTGCCGAGTTTCCCGAGGGGCTAAAAGGGATGCTAGAAGGATACGTAACGCGAACCAAAGAACAGGCCGCGAGCTTAGTTGATGGGTGGAGTAGGAGTGGAGAAGAAGTATCGCTTTCTCCCTGCGGTGAGGGGGACTGTATCGGCGAAACCCAAGCTATCAGCATGGCGATAGGCTTGATCGAAGCAAAACCCTATTCCGCACAAACGGTAAACGAATTGATCGAAGAAAGCAGGATGGATGATTTAGCTCTTGAGCGGAGAACCCTCGATGAGACTAACCAACTCATTGCAACCGAAGAATACATTAACGAAGGCCCACGCTGATTCCGATGTCCGCATTGCCTAACGCTCAAGCTGAGCCAGATGCGCAACACCCCCGACAGTAAACAATCAGAGGGCCAAGGCGCATCTTGGCTCTAGCGACTGGTTGGGCGGCTGGTGTATCCCTCCCGAATAACTAAACAAAAAACTAAAATGAATACTTGGCAACCAATCGAAATCGCTCCCAAAGGTGGAGGCGCAGAAAGAACTGATGACCCAAAGTGGGTTAATCCTCCAAGACTTTTGCTGGCATTTCCCGATGGCACTATAGAAATAGGCTACTGGGATCAGTATTATGCGCTCGGCGGGTATGGCTATGAGCAAGGCCGCTCCGCGTGGGTGACACAAGACGGGCCAACATGGGATAGTAACGCGCCTACCCACTGGATGCCGTTACCTGCATTGCCTAACGCTTGAGGTCAGCGACGCAGCCCTAACCGTGATACGCAACGTGAAGATTATATGCGTTCGCTGTAGCGACTGGTTAGGCTCCGTAACGACCGACAATTCCGATTAGGCGAAAAGCTGCCAAATAAACCTTAAAAAGCACAATGAACACACAATACAATGGGCACACCTACTGCCACAAATGCGGCCAAACCCACTGGATGCACGGATGCTGCCACCCGCCGATTGCGGAGACGACAGCAGAAGCTCGCACCATGCCCCAAGTCTCGACTGCGATGCAACGCAAGATGATCGTATTCCGTCGCAAACGGTGGGTGATGAAACAACTAGAGCGACTGCCGTTCTTTTCTGCCTAACGCTCAAGCTCAGCGATGACCACAACACCAGCGACCCCCGAAGCATCAGCGGCAACAGCGTGGTCATTCGCCTGTAGCGCCTTGTTAGACATCCGAGTCTTGAGTTTCCGATTTAACATTAACGAATAAAAATATGACTTCCGAGGAAGAATCCCATATAACTAAGCAGCCGAAAGAAACGTGCCCGATGATAAACGAGGTAATATCAAGCATAGAAAATGCTCTTGATAGACTAAAGCGGTGGGAGAAAATGGAAGAAGGCGAACTACGCTCAGCATGTGATTACGCGGAATGGCTTTTGGGTGGGATTCCTAGCGACATGGAGGATATAAGAACCAATATAACAGCCATTCGTGATTGGGGTGAGCAGTGGAAGGAAGCAGCAAAAGATTACCACTCACAGATTCCCGCCATTTCCGAAACTGTCTAACGCACGTTAGGGATAGGTTTTTCCAGTTAGGTGGTTCTAACCCTGCCAAAACTGGAAAAAGGTAAGCATTCCACAGCTCAACTTAGGCAGGCGTAACGCCCTCTAATCCGCATAACGGTGGACTTTTTGCGTATGGGGTCAAAACCCCATAACGATTGTAAAAACCCAAAGCCCCACCTAATCCGTGGGGCGGTATTCATTAAAAATTTTATGAAAAGAGATTTCAAACGTATAGACCTACTGCCCGAATGGGCGTCCCCCCTCACTCGAGCTAGGGGCCCCTACCTCGATCTCGCCCTGCTGCACAAAACGCCTCGCAGGCTCTGCGCCTTAGCGTCCAGACTCTCGCATGAAAGTTGGGAGCGCAGCACCGAGGACACCGACCACGACCTTCTCCAGCGCCTCAGCACGCTCGGAGAGGAACATGCTAAGAGCCTCAGAGGCCACCAATTCTATCTCGCCATCGAGGCTCCCCGCTATTGGTGGGTAGAGGCCGACACGTACACCGTGGGCATGATTCCTATGGGGTCTACGTCTACGATGTTTAACGAGGCCAAACGCTTGAAGGGCGACGAACTCGTAGCCGCTAAATCGGCTTTAACGGAGGGTACTTTGCAGTTGCGAATCCGTGCTTTTTCCGAGCCGACCTTAATTCGTATGGCCCGTCAGCGTGCGAAGCATCGGCTCCCCGAGTGGCAGGAATTCGCTCACTTTGTCAACGAACTAGGGTTGTGAAAAAAGAAAAATCTGATATACTCTTGACATGGACGTCCAAGTAATGCGAGCGGTTGATGACCCGAACCTCGTCAAATGCCCCCGTTGCCTACGCTGGCACGGGGTCCGATTTAATACAAATTGGCCCGTCGAACCTAACGTGCCTCCTGAACGACAAGTAATTTGCGACCGCTGCACATCCGTCCTCCTATCGGATCATCCCAACCACGACGTATGTGTCGCCATACGCCTTAATTCATCGTGGCAGAAAACTACCAAACCATGGCTCAATGATAACAACAAATGACATAAAAGCCCACCAAGACGGGCTGTTCTCCGTAGGATCATGCGCCCCGCAAAAGCGTATCCTCATTCTGGCGTCATGCCGTGGGGTGCCCTACCTGAACTACCTCAATCGGTATAACGAGATGAACGGCCAGCCGTTCAAAATCACCTACATTAGTCCGCATGAATACAGCTCCACGCCAAGCGGCCAGCAGCGCAATTTGGACGCGGAGCTTTTACGCCTCGAAACTGACGAGCGCGTTCTCGACGTTATTCGCCACACGGACATTTTCATCCACGAACACCACGCAAATTTCGGCGTATTCAATACCTCCTACAGCTCCGAGAAAAACATCTACCAATTTGGGATGGAGCCAGAGATGAACATCTCTATCCCCAATTTCAACGACCACTTCATGACAGTGCAGGATTTGGCCGATTATGAAAAAGATATTGGCGCACGAATGCGGCTTGATTTGGGTGAATCGGGCTACTTAACTGCAGACACAAAGAGCTACATCCAGTTCCGTTCGCATCATCACTTGATGAGATTCAAAAAAGCCTGCGAGCTTTCGAGCTTCCCAGACTTTTGGCCGTACTTCCGCGACAACTACGAGACCACGAGATTCTTTTGGACCTTCAACCACGTCTCGAAATACTTCACTTTGGAGATTTTTAAGCGCATGAATTCGCAGTTTTTGAAGCTCGACTTACCCATGGGTTTCTGGATCTACGCCGTAGGTGAAGACCTATTCCAGAACCCCCGCACACCATACACTCGGCTCGACCAAGAAATTCTTGGGCTGCAGTGGAATGAACCTATTTCTCCGTTAAAATTATGAATAACCATCTATTAGATACAGCGAAACGCGGGCACCACCCACACAGCGCGTCATCCCTTCAGTCATCCGAAGCGTGCGGCCACTACGTCTCACGTGGCGGCACTTCTGCTGCAGCTGACGAAGGCGTCCTCTGCCACAAGGCGGTTGAAACTCGCGACCTTACTATCCTCGATACTCCTGAGCAGGGCGTACTCGTGGATCGTTGTATCGACCTTGAAGATACCGAACTCGCCGCTCTGAAGGCCCTCGGGGACTCAGACGAGGAGGTCATCGTCGTCGGCGAGCGGTACCTGCCCGTCGTCGCCGATCACATAGAGGTCGATGAGCATGGCGTCGAGTGGAGGGGCATAACAGGAGGATCGTGCGACCGCATCTTCATCAAGGGAAGTTTGGCAGTCGTGATGGACTGGAAATTCGGAAAGCACGAGGTGACCCCGACGTCATCCAACACGCAGGGGATGACCTACGCTGCCGCAGTCATGGAAGAGTGGCCGCAAGTGGAAGAGGTGAAGGTGATATTTTTCCACCCTAAAATCGAGGTGGATGAAGAAGGAAAAACGTGCCTGCATCCTGCATACACCCATATCTTCACCCGTGCAGAGTACGACGAAATAGCGCTTCGCCTACGCTTCATCATCTCCAAGAAAAAGCGGGCACGCCGCGAAGGGTGGGCCTCTGACATCCCCGCTTGCCCAAAAACAGGCTTGTGCATCTACTGCAAGCACATGGACGACGCCGACTGTCCCGCCCTCGGAAAACTAATGGTGCTGGGTGGCTCAAAGCATCGTGATATTCAGGTGCCCGAGGTTTTCAACCCGATGCAGCTGGTTACCCCTGAACAGTACCGCACCGCGTATCTTTTCGCTAATCAGATGGAGCTAGTGTCCAAAGCAATCAAAAAGCGCGTCACTGATGCAGCCCTGACAGAAGACGTGCAGGTACCGGGCTTCGAGCTGACCCGCCGCCGCGAACGAAACCTAGGTGATGCTTCACAGGTGAAGAGGGTTTTGATTGAAGGGGCCTTCCTGACGGAGGAGGAGTTTGACAACTGCGCCAACGTCCCAATCACCAAGGTAGAGTCAGCTATTAAGGCCAAGGCCCTCAAAGGCAAGGGGGCTATCAGACTGCGCGAGTTTGAAGAGGCGCTAACCGAGGCAGGGCTGCTCACGATGGGCGACGGCTACACGTACCTACGCGAGGTAAAGGGTGACAAGATTGCCGTCGAGGAGAAGGCCCTATCCATCTAATGAATGCTGTCGCGTCGCTCCTCCGCTTGCCATGGCTTTTCCTGCAACTTTTCTGGGTGATCTCCTATACCGCGATAAAAGTTTTCGTTTTTCGAAAATAATGGTTGCGCCTAGCCCCATTTCTGCTACTCTCCAATTTCTGGATCCGTCCAGTTTAACACCAAATACATATGTCAAAAGTATCCTTCCGTCCTGTTAGCTCTCCAACCATCGATGTTGAGGTCACTAAGGTGACCTCCGAGGCAACCCCCGCCATCGGCGTGTCCGCCGCCCTCGCCCCACGTCCTGCCAACGAAGTCTCGGTGACCCGCTCCTCTACCTTTGGCGGTGAGGACGATGCCGATGCTGGTGATATCCGCTATCCCCGCCTCAACCTGAGCCAGAAGTCGTCCGCCGTTCAGTTGATCAAGATAGGCATCGGCCAGTTCATCCTGAATAAGGAACTCGGCCTCGGCGAGTCCCTGCGAGCGATCGTCGTGGGCTTCGGGCCGAAGCGTTACATCGAGAAGACGAAGTACGTCGCTGGCGCTAACTCGAACGCCAAGTTCGCCAACTCGCTGCAGGAAGTGGACGCCCTCAACGGCACCACCTCATGGCGCGAGTCGAAGGAAAACTCCACCAGCGGCTCTGACCGTGCATGGTACCAACCTTCCATTACAGCCCTCCTCCTGATCGAGAAGCCCGCTGGTGTGGCTGATGACCGCTTCACCTTCGAGGCCGACGGCAAGGCCTACGCTGCGGCCCTCTTCAGCGTCAAGTCCACCGCCTACGATTCCTTCTACGTCAAGCTTAACAGCGAGCAAAAGACGGGCCTGCTGCGCGAAGGTTTCCCGACCCGCTTCATCTCGCTCTCCTCCGTGCTAGTTCCGTTCAAGGGCGGAGAAGCTTTCCAGCCTCAGGTTAAGGTGCTGGAAAAGGTGTCTGACGAAACCCTCAAGCTGGCCCGCAGCCTCCGTGGTTAAACCGTGAATACTATTCTAAAGATCCTCGCAGCTTCGGTAGCAGTAATCGGAGGGCTGGCTCTTGCAGCCCTCATAGTCGGTCTTCCGGTTATGCTGTTGTGGAATTGGTTGGTGCCGCAGCTTTTCGGCCTCAAAGAAATCACGTTCGCACAGGCTATTGGCCTTTGTATCTTGTTTGGTTTGCTATTTAAAAGCTCTAGTAGCTCAGTCACAAAATAATATGAATACCTCAATAAAACACGAAGACCTCATCATCTACATCGGCCTAGGAAAATCTAAGGCGATCCTTCTCTACCCCTTCTGGTCCTTCAAGGATCGGGGAAAGGTCGGTCTTTTCGGTCAGTTTAAGGTTCCGCGTGGTGAGGGGGCGCACCTCGGCCTCTTCGGGTTTCACTGGTTCTCTCAGCCTTGCCGATTGCGGGCGGTGACCAAGTCGCTGCCGATGGTAGCGAGCGGTGAATTCCTCCCCGGCTTCACTGAACCCGACCACGGCCCCGTTAACGTAGGCTAGGCCTCCAAGGCCCCTCTTAATCGAGGGGCCTTTTTTCTTCTAGGGTAAGGGAACCTCACAGAGCTTCCTCAAATTATGCAAAATAACATTGTCTGGGAAAAGGTCGTCGCCATTGATTTCGAAACTCCTTACAAGAAGGACACGAACAAGAAAGCCAAGGACGGCATCAATATCGAATCATTAGGCTCTTGGGCCTACGTCCGCCACGAATGGGTCGTACCCTATTTGGTTAGTGTTTACGACGGTATCTCGACGTGGGTAGGAGATCCGCTCGAATTCGACTGGAAAGGGCTAGAAAACCGCACGCTGCTAGCCCACAATGCGTCCTTCGATGAGGACGTACTGCTAGCCAACATCGAACTGGGCCGTTTTTCCGCCTTTCAATATGCAGAATTCATCTGCACCGCCGATATTTCGACTTGGGCGACGGGCTTTCGCAACTTGAAGGACGCCACCAAGGAACTATTTGGCATTGAAATCTCGAAGGAGGCACGCACCAACGCCGAGGGCAAGGTGAAGGCCGACATGGTGGCAGATGGTTCGTGGGAGGGGATGCTTGCCTACGCGGCTGACGATGCCGTCCATTGCTTCAACCTCTGGAAGAAGTGCTACGCGAAGTGGCCAGAGCGGGAGCGCAAAATATCGCGATTAAATCGTGTCGCAGGCCGCAAGGGTATCCGCATCGACGTACCCGAACTCAACCGAGGCATTAAGCTCTGTCAGTACGTGCTGGCCGAAAGCGTCGAGCTTCTGCCGTGGGTCAAGCGTGGCCGCAAGGAAGGTTCCTCTATTGGCGTGGCCGAGGAATGCCGCCTATCTGGTATCCCGTGCCCGCCCGTGAAGAGTGGCCCCGACGGCGACTTGGAAGCCGCCGAGGAGTGGCTGGAAAAGTACGCCGCAACGCAGCCGTGGGTGAAGGCTCTGAAGGACATCCGTCGTGGCAAGAAAATGCTGGCAACCTTAGAGACGATAAAACGCCGTCTCCGCGCAGATGATACAGTGCCATTTTCCTTGCTCTATTGGGGTACGCACACGGGTCGTTTCGCTGGTGTGGGTGGGCTGAACATTCTCAACCTGAACAAGGAGCCACTTTTCCCCGAGTGGGACTACGAGTTCAAGCGCGGAATTGACGTTCGCGGCCTTTTCATTGCCCGCGGGGGGAAGAAATTCGCAATCGTGGACTTGTCTCAAATCGAGCCTCGCTGCCTCAATTGGGCCATCGGCAATGATGCCCTGCTCTCCCAAATTCGTGGCGGTATGGCGATTTATGAGGCATTTGCCCGCACTGCTATGGGCTGGACAGGCGGCAACCTAAAGAAGGCCGACAAAAATCTGTATGCTCTTAGTAAAGCGCAAGTTCTGTCATTAGGCTATGCCGCAGGGTGGGAGAAGTTCATTTCGATGGCGCTGATGCCGATGTACGGCTGTCTCGATTTGTGCGTGGAGGATGACCGCATAGCGATGGGCGCCTCGGTAGACGGAAAGATTTACATTGACGTCGAAAAGATCGACCCAGACGCCCGCTCAAACATGCCTTCCGACGTACGCTCGGGGTATGAATTTACGGATAAAATTTTAGTGCCCGAAGAATACGATCCCGCAGTACACGGGGACTCAGAGAAAATCCGCCTTAAACGCTTCATCGTCATCGCGGGCAAGGACGGTCTGCCGACGCGGGAGAAAATCTACGGCATCAATGCCCGACTCATCGTCTCGCAGTTCCGGCTGAATAACCCCCTCATAGCCTCGCAAGATCCAGCGGCCCCCGGTATCTGGAAGCAGTTTGACGACGCCCTCAAAAACTCAGCCCGCAACCGCGAGGACTTCATCATCGAAATGCCAGACGGCGGCGTGATGACCTACCGCAACGCCCGCAGCGAGAAACGACGCAAAATCGATAAGGAAACAGGCGAGGCTTACGACCGCTGGGAAGTGCGGGTCGATATTTCTGGCCGTTCCACGGGCACCTACGGCGGCAAGCTCACGGAGAATTTCTGCCAGCGTTTCGCCCGCGACGTTTTCATCGAGGGGGCCATCCGTGCCGATGAAGCAGGCCATCCCTACGTGTTTAACGTGTATGACGAAGGAATCCATGAGGTAGATGATGACGGCACCGAATTGGGCCGCAAACTAGAGGCTCCTGACGCCACAACGCTCGGTCAGGTGGTCAGGTGTTATGCACAGGCCCCCACTTGGGCGGTCGGTCTCCCAGTAGGTGCCGAGGGGCTCTGGTCTGACCGGTACGCAAAATAAGGGTTGTCCCGCAACAAAAAATAAGATACATTGAAAACCAATCAGATGTTCTCCCTTAAAAACCTAGTCTCGACCTCCATCGAAGCCTCCACGCCTTGGAACTTCACGGCCCAACCACCTCACGAAGTATTGGGCAAAGAAGGCAAAAAGGCTCGCGACGAGTGGATCAATAATCCAACCACCGAGTGGGACGTTTACTCGGGCGTCGAGGGCTTAAATCCTTGTATGCGTGTCTCGAAGGGCAAGGGCGACGTCGAGGGCAATCAACCCTTTCGCCTTCATGCCTTTGTGGCCGACTACGACGCACCCGTGACCGACGAAGAGCTGATGCTCGGCATCGGTCGCTTAGGCGGCAAAACCCCGTCTTATTTCGAGCGCACGATGTCGGGAAATAGCCGCTTTGTGTGGCTCTTGGAAGCCCCTATCGCCGTCCCAAATCGCGAGTTCTTGGTGGAACTCCTGAAGCTGGCCCGCCGCTCGCTCAAAATCGACCTCCTTTCTGTAGGCCTCGACGCCCCCGCGTGGGAGGAACCAAACCGCTACTACACGAACTCGGGGGTATGGTCGGAAGTATCTGACTTCCGAGTACCTTCCGACCTCCTGCAGGGCTGGCTCTTTGAGGTGGCGAAGAAACACTCATGGAAAAAGGAGGATTCCGCCATTGAAATCCCGCTGCCGATGGTGTGGACTGAACTGAAAAAGCTCCACCCCCTTAATGGCTGGCCGACTGAATTTGAGCTGGAGTCGCAAGGCCCCACCTTCTGGATTCCTGCATCTACCTCGCCCAAGTCGGCCATCGTCAAGGCCACGGGTATGTACACCTTCTCGGCCAACGCGCCGAAGCCTTTCTGGAGCTGGCAGGATCTCCTAGGCGCTCAGTTTTGCGAGGAGTACAAGACCAAGGCAATGGGTAGCGCCACTGACGGCATCTATTACGACGGAATGAAATATTGGATGAAGGCTGGTACTGGAACGTGGCGGTCTTTTTCTAAAGAGGACACCGCATCTCACCTCCAAATCGTGCGGAAGATGAGCGCCGACCGCTTTAAGGGCGCTCCGTCGAAAGTCGACGAAGCACTTGAGTACATTCGCCATTGGCAGTTTGTGGACGGTGCTGCTCCCTGCGCCTTTCAGGCCTACACCATCTATCAGGGCGCGGGTAGCCGTATTCTGAACACCCATACGCGCAGGGTTTTAACCCCCGCAGATGCCCTTGAGATATGGGGTGCAACGGGCGAGTTTCCGTGGCTGTCGGCCTATTTCGACTACCTCTTCGAGCCATTCGAGCAGAAGGATTACTTCATGGCGTGGCTGCGCCGCCTGTACAAGGGTGCCCACGATTTGCAGATGGATCGTGGGCAGAACGTGTTCTTGATCGGTAGCGCCGGAACTGGAAAAACCCTGTTGTCGCAAAACATCCTGAATAAGCTGCTTTCAGGTGCGGTGGACGCGCAGTCGTACCTCCTCGGAGACTCGACGTTCAACAGTCAGCTATTTGAAGCTGCGATGTGGCTTGTAGACGATAATTCGTCAACGGTGTCAGCCCAAAAGCACGCCGTATTTTCCTCGACCATCAAGAAGCTCACCTCGAATCAGATATTTGAATACAACAAGAAATTTTCGGTGGCGGCTACTGTCGAGTGGCTGGGACGTGTGTTCGTAACTGCGAATGACGATGAGGAATCGCTCCGGATCATCCCCGACCTCGAAATTTCTTCCTTGGGAAAAACCATGCTGTTCCGCACGACCCGAGTGCCATATGTGTTCCCAGAGTCGAAGGAGGTGGAGGCCATAATCCGCCGAGAATTGCCTCACTTCGCTCGCTGGCTCTTGGAGTGGGAGGTTCCTGCCCATATCGTCGACACTCACCGCTACGGGGTGAAGTGCTACCATGAGGCGTCGCTTTTGAAGAAAGCAGAGCATTCCAGCCGCTCAAATGCGTTCTCCGAGATCCTAGACGATTGGGCGACTGAGTATTTCCGCGACCACCCAACCGAGCCGAGTTGGTCTGGCACCGCATTCAAGCTGCTGAAAGAGTTTTCTAAGGAGGACGACCGACGCGCAGCGGTTAAGAACCTAACCGTCGACATCGTATCTCGTCAGTTGAGTGCCTTGAAAGGTAAGGGACATAAAATCGAGTCCTCCGAAAAGAGCGGCGCACGCATCTGGACAATCCAACGCATCGAGACTAAAAAATGAGGCCCCAAAACGATAACGACCGCCGCTACTACCTAAATCAAGACATTCCTTCGGTAAGGATGACTTCTGAAAAAGAGCGCGATCTCTTTATTCGCCTTAGAGATTGCGGCTTCTGCCCCAAGATCATTAACGAGGCTGTTATGGCCTATATTTCTTTCGCGCTACATCAGGCCCGTAAGGATATGGGGCGTAGAACGGTTGATGCCCGTATGAAGTGTGGGCTCGCCCAAGATGACGCCATTTCGGCGGCAAACTTGGGACTTATGAAGGCCCTCTATCGATTCGACGTAACCCGAGGAGCACGCTTTACCACATACGCGGGGTGGTGGATAAAGAAGGCGCTATCAGAGGCCCGCTATGAGGCCCATGCAATAAAGGTGCCAAGTGGCGACCGCAAACGCTATTCGCAGTTCGCGAAGATGAAACGCGAGGGCCTAACCCCCGAAGAAACGGCTGAAATTTTAGATTTGTCCCTATCCGAGGTAGTTCGTATTTTGGCACTCCCCTCGGGGCGTCAGGATAGCTTCGATTCTCCCGTGCCGCTTGAATTTGCTGCTGAAGTGGTAGACACTGAGCAGGCCGAACGCGGCGAGACCGAAGAAATGCTCACCAATTTGGAGACAGCAAAAATGAAACTCGGAAAGGAAGAATTGGGGTTGTTGCACGACCGTTTTTCGCGTAATATGACCCCCGCCGAGATTGCTCGCTCGCGCTCGCTCCCACTTTTAGTCGTTAAAGAAAAAATCAAAACCATCCTCCATGTCCTCAAAATTACACTCTCAGATTAAAGTCGGGGACCGCGTGCTCTGCACTGCTACAGCAGCAGACCTGCATAGTATCGGGATCGACTCCTTCAACTTGTCAGATACACAGGGCGAAGTAGTTTCCACACTGTGCGATGATTGGGTCGATGTGCTATTCGAATGTGGGGTCACCTTCGGCGTCCGCATCGAGCATCTTAAGGTGGTCAATCGTAGCAACCACGAAGAGGTCGAGGAGGCCGTGGTCTCACAAATCAGGAAACGCCGAGACGCGGGGCGCTCCAAGTACGGCACGACTATGGAACGCACAGACCTGACGATTTTACAGTGGGTGCAGCACGCGCAGGAGGAGGCGATGGACTTCTCCATTTATTTAGAGAAGCTGAAGCGCGTTTTGAAAGATAAAGGTATCGAATGAAAAATCCAAAAACACGTTGTTCAGGAGAGTGGACCGAGGCGCGATTTCGTTCCTTCATCCAATCTATGCTGCGCGCAGGAACCATGCGCTGGAAACCTAAATATGATAGCATCAAGCGTCGCTTCGTTAAGCATGGGATAAACTTGGTTACCGGAAGACCCTGCAAACTCCATAGTTGTGAGATATGCGGAAAGCTGGTACCTCAGGGTGAACTGAGGGTCGATCACATCCGTCCCGTAGTGGACCCCATAGCTGGGTTTATCAATTGGGACGTTTATATCAGTCGACTCTACTGTGAAATAGACAACTTTAGGGCCATCTGCCAGCCGTGTCACGATACAATAACAAAAGCTCAAAATAAAGAACGAAAATAATGTCAACTACCGCGTCCGTACCAATTCCAAGCGATTCCGAATCTTCCCGCCAGCAGCAAATACTCACCGCATTTCCGACCCTGCTTGAAAAAACCGAGAAGCAAATGGGTATACTGCTAGGCACCGTCAATCGACTCGAAGATTTGGTCTGCGAGAACAAGTCGATTTCAGAGGGCTCCGAGGTACCCCCCGAGGTTCGCAAAAAAGCTATCGAAACCACCATACTAGCCCTACACCAAATCGACATCGTCATTGATGATATGAAACGGTGGAATGCCGATGAGGGTGCCCTTGAAACCACCTACAAGCGATACCTGAACACGGCGGCGGACTTTGCCGACGCCAACCTCATCCACAAGCGTCAGGATTCGCTTCCTCACATCCGCTACAAGGCCAAGCTCTACCGCGTTGAAATAAACGACTGGATCGCCTGCTACGTTGAGGGTAAGACAGAGCACGCCATCGGCCGAGGCCCGACAGTCTCCGACGCCCTCAAAGACTTTGATGTTCATTTCCTGAAAGGCTTCGAGCCGGTGAAGCTTCCAGCCGTTACGCCTAAGAGGAAGTCGTCACCTCGTAAAGCGTTGAAAAAATAGGGTCGTTTTTTCAACATGAACCTACGTCCATACCAAGAAAAAGCCGTCAGCTACCTCACCTCACCCCCAAGGCGGCGGGGGTTTATCATCGCGGGGTGCGGCTCGGGAAAGAGCTTCATCATCGCCTCGTCTGTGGCACGTTTTGCGCAGACGGGCATGAAGGTTTTCGTTGGCGTTGCTACCGTGGATCAGAAAACCCAGATGGTGGACGCCTTCGGACACGTCAGCGGTCCCGAGGGGGTAGAGATTGACATCGAGTGCATGGCCTCGCAACCGACGTTAGGCGACTACGACCTTGTGGTGCTGGATGAATGCGCCCACTTGCCCGCCCCTCAGTGGCTGGCTGCGGCCAAGAGCGCCAAGTGCCCTATTTGGGGCTTGTCCGCCCGTCCTTTCGGCAACGACCCCGACCGCAACGCCGTCATTAAGGATTTTTATGGGGATAACTTCTGCGAAATTACGAGTGATGAACTACGCGAGGCAGGGGTATTAGTTGAGGGCCGCTATAAGCTCCACGATTTGGATACAGCGGGGGAATTTGACGCCGAGCTGGACGCCAAGTTTGACAAGGAGTTTCGCCGCCGCTGCAAGATTTATCCGTTTATGTCGCCACTCGATCACCAGCGGAATGCACGCTGGCAAATCACAATTGAATTTTTGGCAGCGAATAAGCGGAGGAACGATCATCTCGCCTCTATTTCAGCAGATTGCATCAGTAGAAAAGCCTCCCATATTCTGCTGGTTGGCACCGTCGAACACGCCCAAGAAATTGCCACTGTCGTAGGCCCAGACCTGAGTCCTGTGTGGGCAGGTATGGGGATCAAAAATCGCCGCTCGGTCTTGGGAGGCTTCAAGAAAGGTACGCCGCTTGGAATTGCGGGCGTAAAACTCATCGAGGAGGGGTTTGATGCCCCCATTGCATCAGAGCTTATCCTCGGCACTGCTGGAAGGTCGCCACAGGCCCTAACGCAGCGCGTTGGACGCATTTTGCGGCCCTTTGAGGGTAAGGAGTGCGGCCTGATCCATGAATTCGTGGATAGAGGCTGCAGAACGGCCCACGCGCACCACAAAGCGAGGGTTGCGTTGTACCGCCAGATGGGATTTTCCGAGGCCTGAACACGAAAAAGCCTCACAGGCTCTAAGTCTGTGAGGCTTTTTTGCTTTTAGGGACGGAGTCTTTAAGGGAGTCGTGAATAGTTCGGAGCCGTATCCATGGTGGACTTCACGTTGTTGGAAGCCTGCGTGGCTGCAGCAGGTAGAAGGCCTCCGAGTCGCATGGTATTTCGGAGCGGTCCGCCTGTGGCCGTATTGAAAATCGGATTTGCTACGGGAGCGACTGCAGGAGCCTGAATGGCCACATCGTTTTGACGGATGCCTGTGAGCGCCGAGGCTGGCTCCAAGGACGGAGCGGACTGGAAGGCCGGAGTGATGGGAGCAATGCCGAACAGTCCGGCGATGTTTTGGCCCACTGTTTGTGGAGAGCCCGCAGTCGCGGCTTCGGCAGCCTTTTGCGCGCCGACTGCCTCCTTTAGCTTGTCATTTATCGTGGTGGCATGAGCCATCTGCGTCGTGTGGGCCAGCTTGGTTGTGGCAGCGGCTTGTTTTACAGTATCTGCGGCAATTTTTAGGCGGGACGCGTCGTTGAGCTGGTGGATGTCTCCTGCGGAGTCCATGAGGTGGGTCGCTCCGTGGGCCTTATTGTATTCCTCACGTATTTTATCGAATGTGCCGCCCTTACGAGCAGCAGCTACGTTTGCCTGACGCGAGGAGGCGGAATCCTGCGCAGGACGGGCAGCGGCAGCATTGGCTGCATCGATATTGCTACCGCGAATGGCGTTACCTAAAGCAAACCCTTGCTGCTGGGTCATCGGCACAGGAGTATTCGCACGAATTTGCGCTGCCTGTGCGGTGGCGGCGTTCTGTGCAGCGGTCCAACTTGGAGAAGGTAAGCGACTGGAGGCGTCAACGCCGCCGACCTGAACCACGGGAGTAGAAGTACCGCCGACGATAGGCTTCGTACCCTCAGCGGTGTTATATTCAGCCTGCGAAGCAAATCCAGCAGTCTTGAAATCGATGGGAAGGCGCTGGCCGGCAGGCGCGGGGGCGGTGGCACTAACACCAGCCGCACCAAAATTATCGAAAGCCGTATTGCGCGGAGCCGGCGTACCCACAGGAGGAACGGCAACGGGAGCAGTGCCTGCAGGAGCGCCCGCCAGTTGCGCATTTCGGGCCTTCGTGGCATCAGTACGCGCTTGATCCTCTAAGCTTCCAGTACGAATTTTAGGTGCTAGTGCCATTAGAGTGCGCGTTTAGAGAGTTGGTTGCCGACTGGGTTAGGAGTGAGTCCTGCTGGTTTTGCGCCTGCGCCCATGTTGCGGACGCGAGCCTTTGCAAGCATGTTCTGCGTGGAGGCAGGAACCTTAGGTGCAATCTGGGGAGCAGTCGGCACGGGAGCCTGAGGGCGTTGCTCGGCATGCTGCTGTGCCACCTGAGCCGCCGTGTTATCGGGGACCGCTGCCCCCTGAGCGGGAGCGCCCCGAGGAGCAAGCTCCTGACCCTGCTTAGGAGGATTGAGCAGCTGGTCTAGGGTGCCTGCTTTGGCGGCGGCTTCGAGCTGCTTCTGGTCCACCATCTGGGGATTGAAAATGACCGTGCTCATGTCTGGAGCCTCAAAGGCTGCAAGACCAAGAGTCGCCAAGTTGTCGAAGTTCGAAATGACAAACTCCTGCACATCGTCAGGCGGCTGGTTCGGCTGAACGGGAGGCAAAACGGCAGCAGGAGTCTGCCCAGCGGCTACCGCGTCCAAGGGGGCGGGTAGCTGGGGGGCTTGGGCCTGCTGGTCGGGTGCCAGCTCCTGCCCCTGAGGCTGTGGGGCTGCAGCTTGGGGCGGGGCAACTTGGGCTTGGGCTAGCTCGTTCATTTAGAGGAGAGTCTACTGACCTTGGCTTGGGAGAGGTCGCTGGACGAAGGGAAGGTAGCAGATCCTTTTCCGTAGACGAACTCTGGCATTTTAGTCTGGACCTTGCGAGTATACGCCTTGGGTTGGGTACCCTCTTTTTCAAAGAAGTCAGCGAAGAAATCCTTAATGAATACAGGTTCCTTAAGCATCCCGATTCCAGCGCCTTCCATGACCGCCTCGTAGGATTTATGTGGCTTAACCCCAAGCTGTTCGGCTGTTTTCAGCCCAGCTCCTTGCTTAAACTGAATCACGCTCACAATTTGACCCGGCTCGAAGGTTCCTTTTTGGACGTTATACTTTTTCATAACGTCCAGCCAATTCATAGTTCCGTACTTTACTTTGTTTGCATGAGAACCAATATCTGTAATGATACCCTGTCGAGTTTCGAAGGTCAGCCCGCGAGGATCAGTATTGGGTAATTCTATTAGGGTCTGCAGATCCTCGAGGGTTTTGACGGAGGGATCGTGGGGCTTGGTAGCCTTCGCAACGATGCTGTCCGCCTGCCGTTTAGTTAAATGCTTTGCGGCGATGGAATCCTCAAGCTCAGAAAGTAGCGCCACAGCAAACGCTCGGGACGAAGCCGAACCCTCTTGGCCCCCCATCACTACGATCCCGAGACCCGAGGTTTTGTTGATTTTTTTGACGACACGCTCGCTCAGTCCCGAAAAGGTTCCCGCCCAGCCCGCCTTCCCGAGATTTTCCTGCTGGAAAGGGTACGCAACGCCGCCGTGGACAACATCGATCTCTCGGCCACTCTGGGTGATGTACTTGCGGCCAGCGTCCGCCCAATCGCTGGCGATAGCAAATCCGTGGCGACCCTCGAGCTGCTTCTTCTGCTCGTCGGTGAGCGCGAAACGCTTCAGGGCCTCGTTGGTCGGCATGAACCGTGCCCCACCGATGACATCACCATCGCGTCCAAGCTTTGGATTCTTCAGGATCTCTTCGCCCTTTACAGTGACCACTGCGTCTTTGTTCTTCGAGACCCGTGCAACCGCCTTCTGAGCAGCCTGCTCCTCAGCCCACGTATCCAGCTTGTCATTATACTCGAAGGAGTAGTCGTTGCCGACCTCCTTCGCTATTTTCGCCTTGGCCAGCTCGTACCCCTTGGAGGCTAGCACGCTTTCTTTCGCTTTGGCCAAGCGGAGTTCTGAGTTTTTCGTGTCTTCGATGCCCTGGGCCTCAGCAGCTTGGCGGCTAGCTGCTTCAGCAGCGGTAATGGGGAGCTTGCCCGCGTCCTGCAACTGCTCGCGGCCCATGACGTTTTCGTGGCTCGACTCCTTGACACCGATCTTATCGAAAATAGCGATGGCATCGAAGCCGGGGGTTTCCACATAGAAGCCCTTGAAACCAGCGGCCTTTATGGCTTGGTCGCGCTTCTCGCGGTTCACAATCGAGCGGACGTCGAGCGGGTCGGCGTTGTAGTCATAAATCGAGTTGCCATCGATTTTGGCTTCGTATACGTTCGAACGTGCCGAGATGGGGGCCTCGTACGCGGTACCCTTCTTATAAAAGAACACCTTCGGCTCGCCCATGCGGTCGGTCGAAGTTGCGGCACCTTTTCCGAACGACTTGGCCGGATCAATCTCTGCGAGGTTTTTCGATGAAAAGTGGACGCCTTCAAGAATGCCGCCGACGGAGCCCTCCTTAGCCTCCTGTTTGAACTGAACGTCCTTGCCCTTCACCTTCGACTTGGCGAGGCTGGGCATGAACTGAGCTGGATTCTTTGGATCAAAGGTCGGGGACAGCGCGGACTTAACCTGCTCAGGATCGAATACTGCATACACGGTATGGTCATTGAGGCGGTCTGGGCCTGTTTCGGAGAAAATGACGCCGTCGTAGCCCGCCTGTTTCGCAGCCGCCACGAATTCCTTACCGCTTTCTCCGTCGAACAACCCCCAATGATTCTGCAGATTCTGCAACCAGCGACCACTGATTCCAAGCTCTTCGCCGAGCGCGTACATATCAGGGCTGCGGGTAAGGTCTATAGGCGACTTGATCGACGCGTTTAAGGGGATGCTACGACCACCCTTCTGCACTCGGCCTGCGCTATCGCTAACGTACTGATTAGACAGCTCGGGGGACTCCGCCAGAAAAATTGCATGGCGCTGCGTAGCCTCATCGCCGAATGTTGAGGAATTTACGGTTTCGCGGCCTGTCTCAAAAGCATTGAAATCATTTCGGGTGGCATGGATAAGTTTGAGGGGTTTTCCCTCGGCATCTACCGCGAAAGAAACAGGGCCTTTAGCACGTGAAGTATGCGCTTTGGGGTCAGTCCAATCGCCAAACCATTCTTTAAATTCAGGAGACTCGGGGGTAACCCCCTTGGGGGCCACCGTCTCCGCAGCATCAGAGGCTTTAAGGCTCTGAGCCTCGATGGACTCAGGATGGATTTTATCGCCGAGCTGCACAGACGCATGCGAACCGTCGGGCAGCGTGGTGAAGAAGTTGTCAGGCGCTTGGTCCTTGGCAAAGGTATCAACGCCGAGGGCTGGCTCCAGCGATCCGTCTTGGTATGTAAGCCCTTGGGGCGTTAAGATGGATTCCTGATCATACTTCTTCGCAAGCTCCAGTGCGGCCTGCTGATCGAGTCCGTGGATGATGAAGGAGTTTTCGTCGCGGTTGTATTTGCCCTTCACCTTCTCGTAGGTCAGGCCGCGCTCGTTCAGTTCGGATTCGAGCTTGGCATTACGGGCGGCATTTTCGGCTGCGGGGATTTCCTTGTTGTGGGGGTTTTCAGCGGAGAAAACAGCCCAGTCTTTCTTCGTCAGAATATCCTTGACAGTGCCTGCGCGGAAGTCTTCGGGCGTGGAAGCTGCCTTGTTGGCGGGCATGAAGCTCGCCTCGATGGCCCGCGTGTTTGGCTGCGAAATCGATTGGCCCGTAGGCTTGAAGTCCTCAAAGTCTTGCAGCCTCGTACGCGTAATGACCGAATTGCGATCTTTCGGATTGGCTTGGCGGCGGGTCGGATCGGGGTCTTCGCCTAGGCGGCTGCGTACCTCCTCAGGAAGCGAGGCTCGCAGGGAGTTGGGTTCCACCGAACCTGTTTCAGTGGGGGCAAGCTCGGTTCCAAGCGTGCTCTTCACCGTTTTCTGGATACGCTCAATCGCGGCCTTGCTATCGGCACGGATAGCATTCTTTGGGGGCGTCTGCCCCATGATGGTGTTGAAGAAAAGCTCTTGGTCGCGGGTAAGGGTGCCAGATGGTTTGCCAGTCGACGGAGGAACGTCTTGGGCTACGAGTTTTTCACCTGAGCCACGGTATCCCTCGGCTTGGTTACGCACATACGTCTGCAGGTCGGTAGAAAACTTGGGGTCATTGATTCCCGTATACCCAAACCGCTCGGGGGTTCCCTCTTTTTCCGCCCAATCGAAGAGTAGCTTTGCGTTGTGGTTGGCGCGGTCGAGGTCCACTGAAATCACCACTGGCTTATTGGGGCTTGAGTCGTCGAGGGCGTAAGGAGCCAGACGCTTTGAGCGGACAACGCCGTCCTGATTGACTGCCGCCTCGACGACGGGCAGACCGACCCGCTGTCCCGCGAGGGCGCGGATATGGGACAGAACCCGCTTCAGGATACCTTGTTTGGCTACGTCGGGCTGCACTTTTTCAACGATTGCCACATCCTTGGGGGTAAGGACGGACTCAGTGCTGGTGCGTGCGGCCTGTATCTCTTGGCCACGGATGGCACCCTGCGTAGTCGTACCTTCAACGGCTGTCTCTGGCGCAGTAGTCTCCGCTGATACGGTACCCTCTGCGGGGGCCGTGGCCTCGGGGCGATTTTGTTGCGGAGGGGTAGAAGTTTTCAGGCTCTGGTCAGTAGCCAATCCAGCAGGAATCGGATTCAGGATGCCGGGGCCCCCACTAAAGGTCTTACCATGGGGCAATACGCCTGAGGGCTGCAGCGGATTGACGGGGACCCCACCCACTGGAACGAGGGGGGTAGCATCGATATTTGGGTGTGTCGCCTCTAGCGAGCCGCTCGGAATATCTGGAGACTGGTCATAACGGGCTGCATCGAGTACATTCTGAATCAACGTGCGGACATCAGCAGAGGGTGAATACGGAAGCGCCTTGGACGTCCCTACGCGCCCCTCTGGGGCGAGGCCCGGCTTGCGCTCGATGAACGTATCGCTGACCTTTAGAAAAGCGTCACTAATTGCCCGAGACAATACCTCGCTACCACCTAGTTTGGCCGCAGGTAGCCCATCTGACATCGCCGTGAAATGTTCTACGATAAATTCTTGAAGCGCATCTTCAGATGAAACCTTTTCCCCGAGCTTACGCTGGTAGTCTTCCCGAAGATCCTCTAACGCATGAGAAGTAGTCTCTAGCTTATGGTTGATAGGGTCCCAGACGGCACCTAAAGCACTAGCTGCTGTTCCATTGATTTTGTTTAAATGATTGGGGCCACCGGGAGGGGCCTCGATACAGGCGGTTACCGCGTGCCACGTCTCATGTTTAAGGGCGTCAGATCCAGCCAACACGATTGCAACGGGCTTTCCCGTTTTAGATTCATGGGCGGGAAGCGCCACCCCCTGTGCGCTACCCGTAGCTTGCGGTTTAGTGGATACCAAATCGTACATGCGCTGCATATCGGCGGCGTCCTTAGCCACATAGACATCGGCACCGAAGGTATTGGCTAGCTCCTGTGCGGTTGCTACTCGACGTAAGCTATCCTGCGAAAGGGTGCTTTCAGCGGCCCGATGAAGGGCGTCTACAGCAGGTATATCGCCAATGGCAGCACGTGGTGCCACGGGGCCGATAGCGGGCGCAGAGGTTGCGCCAAAGGCACGGCGAACGGCGGCATCACTGATGCCCGCCCCGAGGTTCTTTCCAGCCGTCCCCATAGCGCCGAAAAACATTGGAAGACCGAGCAGATTGCCAGCCTCTTCGCCATTCTGTGCGCCCAAGGCGAATACCGCTCCTGTGGGGGCATGTTCTAAGGCCCCTGCAAGTGCCCCGCGTCCTACCCTGTAAGTGTTATTAAATTCAAGAGCCCTGTCGGCCAGCTGGGACATTGGCCCAGCGATGCGGCCCAATACTTGGCCGGTAGCCTTAACGGCAGCTCCACCGAGAAAGGTGAGGGGCTTGCCGAGAGTAGCACCGCACAAACCAGCGATGAAAACCTCTTTTCCATCGGCACCTGAAGCGTATGCTGCACCAGCAGCCAAAAGGCTAGGAGCAGACTTGGCGACCGCTACCTGTTTGATTTTTTCACCGAGTGACTCAATCTTTCCAGCCGCCTGCGTTAGGCGGGATTTTTTAATTTTTTCCGCGATGTCAGCGGCTTCCCCCGCTAGGCGGGTGGCCTCTCCAGCTTGGGTTTCCAGTGTCTTGCCAAGGGTCTCGATTGGCTTAGGTTCTCCAGCAATTTTTTTTACATAACCGCCGTAGGTCTCCTTTGCAGTAGCGATGGAGGTATCGATGACACCGAGTACCTTAGGGGATACACCCGCTGTTTTAAGGGCTAGGGAGGCCCCCTGCCCAACGTGGGCTGCAATTTCAATCGGGTTGAAAGCAGCGCCCCCCCACATCAGTGGGTCAGTGAACGTACCAAGCTGATTGGTCTGCTGACGTTCATCGGCGCTAATCGTGATGCCCTCCTTGGCTAAATCAGAAGTAGAAAGTCCAACCGCCCTCGCGAGGATGCCTTCGCCATGTTCGGTCCAATAGCGTTGATTTCGGTTACCCTCAAAATGTTTCCACCAAGTATCTACGTCACCCTTCTTAAGGGCGTCTTCTTCGGCGGTGGTGTCGGCAACGAGCCCACCCGAGGCCCACGACAACCCTTTTTCTACTGGACCCGCCAAGACCCTAGGGGTAACCGCATGTACGATACCCTGCAGGCCACTCAGACCGCTTACGACGCCGCTCTCTAGTCCACCAGCGATTTCGCTTCCTCCCTTTTGTGCTTCGGCTCCCCCCATAGATATATTTCCTAGGGAAGTACCCAAGGCTCCACCAGCTCCGGCCACCATGTGATAGAATCCTGCAGGTGCTCCTGCCACACCAGTGGCTACATCCCCTAATGTGATGCCCTTGGCTACCTCTTTTTGCCGCTGGGCAAAGACTAGGGGCTTTACAACATCCGACATGAATTGTGCCGAAATATCATGGTTCTGCCAAGCATCCTTTGCCCGAGTGAGCATTTCATCCGCAGAATATGGGGTTCCATTCGCATCGGTAGTGATGCCGCTTAGGGCCTCATTCACCTTGCCATTTGCGGTTTCTTTATAGAGGGCAGCGGTACGTTCGTCGTAGGTTCCCGCCTCCTTCTCATGGTCACGCGCAACCGTAAGTTGTGGAAGCTTCAAGGCTTGCAGACCCTTTACCTTGGCCAGCGCCTCACCTTGATTAGTCGGCGTCTTGACGACCTGTTGAATCGGATCGACCGCCACTGGCTGAGGGGGCACCACATGAGGTGCTACAGCACGGATTGGTGTCCCCTCAGGGGGAATAGCCTGCTCGAAATTTTGGTCGGGAATCTGCGCGGCTGAAAGGTCCATTACCTTAGAGTCTACTTAGCCTTCGAGTCCCAATCGCCACCGAAGACGAAGGTATGGGCAGCGGGAGACAGTTGAGCGGCTGCAGCGGGTGCCGCCTCTTTTTTAGTAGGTCCCCCAGATTTCGCTGCCTCCGCGATTGCGGCAAACTGCGCCTTCGCGGCCTCTGGAGTTAGGGCGGGGGCCCCCTTAAATCCACCCAAGGTTTCGTGGTCCTCAAAGTATTTAACCGCCTGCTCTTTGGCCTCAGTGGCAGCTTTCAAGCCGAGGGCAAACCTTCCAATTCGGGCGATGTTCTCTTCTTTCGGTAGCTTCGGCGAATAGATAGACTTAATGGTTTCGTCGAATTCACTCTTAAGGATGCGTCCCCCAAACAGGGTCTTTACAGATGGTAGCACCTCCTGAATAATAGATTCACGGATGGCCGCTGCTTCAGGAGATAAAGACTCCAACAGATTTTTGCCTGCGGGGAGCGCAGATACCGCACGGCTCCACTTGTCCATAAATTCAGGGCTACTTAGGCGGTCCACGACCCTATCTAGGGCTACTTTTGAAAGTGTTGCTTGATCGCGCCCGCCCTCGGTAGTCCATGCCATGTAGTCGTCGGTAAATTTTTTATCCTTCTCTGCGGTAATTGGATTTCTAGCTAGGAGGGTTGGCTGTCCAACGCTAAAGGTCTCACCCTTAGCATTACGGAGGGTTTCAACCTCGTAGGTATCTCCGGTTAGATGATCTGGGACTACTCGTTTGAAGGGGGTAGGGGCTAGGTCGGCTTTCGTTCCGGCTAATATCCCCGCAAAGGTACCAACGGAGACCGTCTGCCCGAGAGTGGCTAGGCGACGGTGGGCCTCGTTTGCGTAATATTTTTCGATATTCGCTGGATTCACAGTTACCTGTATACCTTGATCTTCCGCATTTTTCTGCACGCGTGATCGGCTAGTGGTGGTTTCTACCGTAGGTGGTACAGGAGGCGGGGCAAAAATCGAGGGCTCGACTACGGGGGCTGGCTTATAGGTAGTCTGACGAGCGAGTTCTTCGCTGACGGGGATACCTCTTGCGCGTGCATTCTGAACCGCCGTATCGTAATCGGCCTGAATATCGGCCCCCCTCGCGGTGCCTGCTAAATTAGTAGGAAGCCCTGCTACGGCCAATCTTCCACGCGCCTCGGCTAACCCTCGAAGCTCAGGACTCGCAGCCATCTCATTTTGCGTCACCTGCGCTGCGGCAAGGCGGGGATCTGTCCGCTGCTGTTGTCCGAGTATGGCCAGTCGATGCAGCTCTGGATCCGTCCGCTGCTGCTCGCCAAGCACTCGGGCGTTAAAAAGATCTGCATTGGTCGCCTGCTGGGCTTCCAGCACGCGGGCCTGAGCCAGCACGGGGTCCATGCGGGTACCGCGTAGTCCCTCATAGACTGACGTACTGCGAGGCCCAAAGATGGTATCACCGCCAGAGAGTCCGCGTGCCATGTCCTGCTTAGCTGCTTCGGCCTCTAAGCCCATGCGGACCCCGAGGCGGCGATTCTCCTCGTCCGTAAGCTGCGCACCCTGCTGGGCCTTGAGCTGCGCAATGCGCACCTGAAGATCTGGAGCATCCTGCCCCTGACGAGCTGCGCCAACTGAGGCTTGTTGTTCTGCAAATGGGTCGTTCATGTTAGGTGAGTCGGTCAGTCTGATCTACGAGGGTGCCCATGCCGTTCATTTGGATGGAGGGTGAAACAGTGGGATTGGAGGCAAGCTGTTTCTCGATCAAAATTTTGATCGCTTTTTCTTCGTACTTCATGCCCTCGTCAATTTTATCGTCATCAAACTTCTGCAGTGCCTTGCACATGAGCATCAGAGCATAGCGCGAATGAATAGGTAGGCGATCTCCCAAGGAGTTGACGCGTAAAATCTTACGGCGAAATTGGATACGTACCCAGCAAGCATCCTGAGAGAGGTAAATGCGGCGATACTTGGGAAGAGTTTCAGAGGGTTCATATTCTCCGATGAGGGCAGATTCTAGGGTGGCGGTAGTTGCGTAGAGGGATACAAAGCTCTTGGTAGATGTTTTGCGTACCTCAGTAATGCGCTTAAAAAATGGCGCATTTACGTCGGGGGCCGTGGGTACTGCCGCCATGGGTACGCGGTACCCGTCAACGGTACGACTACCGACCGTGGAGACGATACGGCGGTCATCGATTCCGTACCCATATACCCACAACTCACAAATCGAGACGTCCGTTGTATCTGTGGATACGCCAGCGAGCTGCACGGGGGAGGGGGGATCGATGAAAATAGGGGCGTCACCCTTGTCGTCCCAGAAGTAGGTAGTGGAGGCGGTAGTATCGCTACCGCGCCCATTGAGATGAAACTCTGCCCAGCGGTTGCGGGGGAAGGAGGGCACCCCCGAGATGTTCATCGCTAGCACCGTATCTACCTCGCGTGGGAGGGTGATAGCACGACCACCGCCGGTGTTAATGTCCACCCAGCCTAGCAGGGGATCAATTTCGGTTTTGGCGCATAAAATTTCTACTGCATCGGAGATGCGGCTATAGGTCGAGGCATCCTCAACCTGCCCCATGATGCGCTTCACTTCATCAAAAATATCGGCTACGAGGATCATTACCTTAGAGTCTACTGCTTAGGTGCCTTCGCTTGGCACGGCTTGCACGGCGAGAAAATTTGTTTTAGGAGGCTCGGGGGTTCTTCGTCTCTGGAGTCAGATATCTCGGCAGTTTGAGTGGTTTCAGTGCACGTCCCCCATGTGTGCCAGCGATGCTTATACTCGACGAGGGTAAGTGGGCAGGACGCGCATCCCTCGGCGTGCCAAGATGGATTCTTCTGGTTTACGCATGGCTTCGGACAAGCGCCGCATAAATGGTATCGAATTTCTTGAACGGGGGCTGGTACGCTCATGGGTTACAAGGGTCTGTTGGGGCTACTCCAGTACAGGAGGCAATGATACACGGGCCTATATTTAAACGTGCATTTATAGATGGTATTGCGAGTATGAAGTCACTTGAAACCGGCCAGCTCGACCAGTTATCAGGATCATAGCCACTCGGTAGGGTGCCATCCCACGTCCATGTTTTAACTGTGTCAGTTGTTGCTCCGCTCGTTGGAACCAGCCGTTCTACCCATGTAAGTTTATACCTTCCGGCTCCAACATTAGGGGCTTTAAAACGAAACCGGTATTTAACCTCAGCGATGGCGTAGGCCTTTTCATCAATCGATAAGAACCGCGATGAATAGTCACTACCACCATGATATGCGGGTTCCCCAACATAAGCAGGAAGGCTTGACAAGGTAAATGCTTCTAAATCAGAGGTAGTATATTCCGAGGAAATGTTCGTATTCGCTGTTGCAAGGATATGTTCTCCCGTATCATCTATATAAACGCAGGTTTCAGTTAATGATGTGGGTGAATTAACAGTCCTTACAAGCATATATCGGCAGGAATAATAAATTGGGGGCTGCTCTGTTGGAGTAGAGGGGTGGAAGGTGCAATCGTGATCGTAGTAGTCATGTTGTGAATACCCGTAATCCGATGTCGCATCGTAGTCTAAATAAATCTTTGGTGGGGAACTGGGCGATCCAAACTCGGCAAAACCGCACTTGTCGTGAGACGCTGACCTATGTATCGTTTCCAGCATTGGCTGCGGGCACTCGCAACAGGCACAAGTCGGCCTCCCAGATATGGCCCCCAACAAGATGTTTCCATCGCGGCTACTAAATCTAATAGGCATATTAGCAGCTTTCAGGTTCCTCCCAATAGGGCGCGGTACCACTATGGCGAAGAACCGGATTGGCTAAAGATACTATGGGAGCTACTAATAAAATCCAATTGGTTCCATCGTTATAAAGCATATCCCCTACAGATCCTGTTATTGATAACCCCCCACTGGCCTCAACTTCGGACGCAGTATCCCGTTTGGTTTCCATCGTAATATAAGGCGATGCGATCCCACCTACCTTTTGTGCGATAGGCCCAATCGGGTCTCCTCTGGGAATCATATAAGAGGCCATCCGATTAGCTGCGCTAGTTGCCAAGGTTCTAGCATGGTCTTCTGTTGATACGAGTGGCATAAATTAAGGGATTGCAGCTACTACTTGAGTATGCCTATAATATCTAGTTCCGTCGGTACCGATAAAGGCGGGTGCAATAACATATGATAGGGTATAACTATTACCACTTGGATTAGGCGGTCCTCCAGATAAAGTTGCCTCGGCTAGCCCATACACATATCGTCCAAAAAAAGATGCCTTATCGTATATGGGAGCATAGGACATTGTTGAGACCGCACCTACGCGATACCCCCGTAATCCCTCATATTTAGATGTCGGCTCGATTCCGCTAGATACCCAATACGAGTAGAGAGTAGCCCAAGAAGTAGGATTCCACAAGGCTGGAGATAATGTCGGGATACTCGTAGAAGTAGTGTAACTTACAGATACAGTACTTTGCACTAATGCTTCAATAGGGGGAGAAAGTGAAACATCTCCGATCCAATAGGTTAATCCTGCATAGGTACCCCTTGGGCCAAAAAGAAAACTCGCAACGCCGGGGTACTGAAAATTCATCAGTACGCCGTGACTTTCAGCAGTACCTACCGCAGGATCCGTACCATCATACTTTTGCAGTGTAGTAGAAGACCAGATGGGATACCCGAGTTCATTTTCTTCGGTTTGGTTAACAATGATACCGGGGGACGCCGCATTTATCGTATGAAACGAATGTACGGTGACCTCTTTTAACCCTCCATCAAGTAACCTAGAACTGCGATTTGTTACTCCCGCCTGCAAGTAAATCGCATTTACTCTCGTAAAGGCCTCATTTGCATCGATTTTTACATTCGCCAAATACTGCACTGGAGACGTACCGAAGGTTTGGCTTCCGAGTACGAAGGCTGAAGTATCTGCCGCATTACTGCCGATGAGTTGGCGCGTAGTCCGCTTCAACCCATTCAAATCGTAGTCGATATTGTCGGATACCTCTTGTGATAATTCATCTGTCAGGGTCTCAAAGACTTGCACCAGCGTAGACGGCACCATCGGATTTTGCGAGGGTTGCACTACCTGCTGAACGAGCCTAAGATTAGCAAATCCAGTCGTAGCCGATGTAATCTCTGCTGGGTCCGCAGCCCCGTATGCCTTATAGATCGCGTCACCGATCGAGTTATTAGCCCCAAGCGTAAACTTACGCGTAACGCGTCTACGCCCCATGAAAAGAATGTCTACCTGCGGAGGTAGTTCTTTTGGATCTGTGTGGCTAAATTTCATGAAAAAAGAGTGAGTAGCTCACCACTAAAGGAATAAATTGGTTCACCAGCAAAGGTATCGATTTCAAAAACAGAGACTGGAATAACGCAGCTCGTATTGGTAACTGGACCCCACAGGCGGGCATTCGTGGCCTGACTCGTACTCATCGCATTACCCCATAGTCGGGCAACGGAATTTGTAGGCGCATCACAACTACCGAGAGACTCGCTGCCTAGTCGAGCGTTTGTGGCCTGAGTAGTGCTCTTCTCGTTACTCCAAAGATGGGCCACCACATTAGTGACCACATCACAACCGCCGAGGGAGCTACTTCCTAGGCGGGCATTTAATGCCTGCGCATCACTATTCTCATTATTCCACGTTCGCGCAGCAATGTATGATGCGGGCAAGTCGCAGGACATTAGTCCTCCACTTCCTCGTCGGAGGACGCCATCAACTTGTCAATGGCAGACCCCGCGTCGACCTCGCCCTCATCTTTGTCTTCCTCTTCGTCGACCTCTTCTTCAGTCGAGCTTTCGACCGAGAATAACTTCAAGGTGAGCTGCACTGGATTTTTACCATCGCCAATGGTGATGGATTTGCGTTCAAATTTAAAGGTGATGGTGCCCTCTTCAGGCAATTCAGCGAGTTCCTTCGGGCCTGACAGCCGCACAGTCGGACAGCACTCGCCACCCATTTGGGGGAAGGCGTGATCTTCTTTGGGTTGCAGAGAAATTGGTTCCATAAACTAGAGTCTACTCTTCAAAGACGCCAGCCTTGATGCGATGCCACTTGGCATACATTTTAAGCCCCCAATAGGCAGCGTAGAAAAAAGCCCCCGCCACGGCGAATAGTGCGGCCATAAAGCTAGCAATCACCGTGAGGTGTCTTGCTACATCAGACCAGAGGGCGATGACCGTTACGCCACTGCTAACGCCTACTACATGAGAGGCATCCGGCGATATATTTTCTAGGCGTAGGATACTCATGATGCAAGTTTTGATGCCTTTTTAATAAGGTCTTGGAGGTGCGGATATGTGTGGGTGTCAAAGGCTACCGTAGGATCGGTTCCATTTCTGATGTCAGCTAGAATAGCACCCATTGACTTGGGTGATACGCCATAAAATTTAGCTGCAAACCAAAGTCCGGTTAAGATGACGGCTACTAAAATGAAAAGGTTTCGTTGGTGCTCGGCGGAAAGCCTAGCTGCCGCTACCTCGGACAGTTCGGAATCTACCGCTCGGCGCTCAATAAAAGCCTGCTGCAATTTTAGATCCGCAGCCTCCTTGGCCTTTATTAGGTCTATGTTTTTTGATTCGACCTCGGAATAAAGTTTGTTGGCCACCTCAAGCTTCCCATCCATGTAGGCGACGCGGCGCTTCTCTGCCTCTAACAGCGCCTGATAGTCGGGCTTTGGCAGTAAGGCGAGGGGGATGCCCACCTCACGCCTAATAAAGTCTGTGGCGGGCGAAGGAGGCAGGTCTGGGGCGGCATTGGCAATCGCCTGTACGCTCGCAGCGGCTGCGGCCCCCTTAGCCAGTTCAGATGTCAAGGATTCCTTGACTGTTGCCTCCACCGTTGCTGATGCTGTTTGGCTCTGTGCGGCACGCCGACTATCGCCGTCTAAAAACTTGGGCTTGAAAAGTACAACCCCTGCAGCAAGACTAAGAATCAAGCACAGAATGACAACGATCTCTCCGTTTTTTCTGTGCATGGCGATTTATTTTTTGACCTGAATGGTGGCCGTGATGGTCACTGCAGCGGACGACTTCAGACGGACATAGCGAGCGCCCGTAGAAAAATAAATATGAAAATCAGCAGCGGCCCCCAATACTTGGGTGGAAGACGTATCATAAAAGGTGATACCATCGGCAGATACCTGAACCGTGATGGTGGTAGCCGCCGAAACATGTCCGAAGGCGGAAATTTCGTCGCCACCAAAGGTATCGATGATGCTAGAAAAACCACCGGCTGAAAAGGCTACCGAAGAAGCTGCATTGGCTTGGGTGCCAGTTGCGGCGGAATTGATGTTGTTCAGAATCTTACGGAGAATATCGTTATCCGAATCGATCTGACGCCAAGCTAGGTCGTATGTTTGGGCGGGCATTGTACTAAAGAGTCTACGCATGAAAAGGCCCCAACCCTTTTAAAGGATTGGGGCCTAGTTTAACCTAGAAGGTTAGAGCAGGCTACCAGAGGTAGGGCAGCTCACGATGCCCGTATCATATGGGCAGCGGCGATACAGAATCGGGATGATATTAGCCGGACGGATCGGGCGGTAGGCGCGGGTGATCTCGTAGCGATGGAAGCCGCTATCGAGGTACAGATTGTCCGCATTGTCCTGAATGTAGGTCCACTGCAGTTCGCCCATGGCGAGCTGTGGAGCAAACTTGAAGGCACCCTCACCAGTATAACGCTCGGGGACGAGACGCTCGAAGGTGTTATCACCTACGAGGAAGCCGACCTCGAAGGGGGCCGAGACCCACGACGGATTAACGCGGCGAGCGTTACCTTTGGTCGTGGCAACCGAGATGTACGGCTCCACCAGGGTGGGGACGCCAGCAACAACGGCGGAAGCGCGGAGAGGACGCTGGTCGATACCGAACTGAACGCCACGGTAGGGGGTGGCAGACTCCCAGCTATAGCCACGCAGCGAGGTTTCGCCGAACTTGACGTTACCGGTGGTCAGGGCAACCAACACGTCTTTCACGCCAGACTCAGCGCGGAAGGCTTCGATGATGTCGGCACCACCGATGAACTTGTAGTGAGCGCCTTGGCCGTCTTCGAACTGCTCGCCGAGGAGGGTTTCGCGATTGAAACGGACAAGCTGGTGAAGGGCCTTGAAGGACAGGGTACCGATGTTGGCCTCAGCGATGTTAGCGAAGGCGACATCGATTTGGGACTCACCGCCCGTGAGGCCACCAGAGAACGAAACGGTACCGGAGTTACCAGCAACCCATTTCACACCGGAGCGTTTGTACAAGTTGGCACGGATGTCAACATTGATGTATTCAAGCATCAGCTTCTTGATGGCGTCCTCGGCAGCGAGGTAAGAGCCACGGAAAGCGGCGTAAGAATCCTTAACGCAAACTTTAGGGCCGGTGCCGCGCTTGGTGCCGAGAGCGTAGGTGTACTCGGTGGTAGCGACGTTCTCCTGAGCGACCACGGGGGCGCACAGGGTAGCGGTGGTTTGGAAGGTCGGGATAGTCAGGCTGTCCGAAGGGAGGGCCATTTCCTGAATGACGGAGCGCACGGTCTCGGAGACGCCAGCGGGGAACACGCCACCCTTAAGGATGTTGACGAAGGGGGAATTAACAGCAAGCGCCTTAGCGATTGCGCCTTGCAGACGATTGGTGTCTTTCGAGGCGATGCTCGAAGCGACAGCGGGGGAAAAAGACATTGTAGTAGGTATTTCTGACATACCCGCAAAAGATTAGAGCGAACGCCGCTGCTTTGCGGGCACAACCGCGAAGTTCGCGTCCGTCGGCCAAGTGGACTGATAGGGCCGATCTTTTGCTCCAGCGCGCTTTTCTGGAACTAGGCTTATAGCGCGGTTAATTAAGAGTCTACTCCACTTTTTGGATGCAGACTACATTTTTATCCCCTTGGATTGTGATGCCTAGGGTAGCCTGCCATTCGGCCACGAGTTTCAGGTGGGCGTCGATTTCGTCTTGTGAGGGCATATTGTACCCCTTAGAATAATTTTCTTTTGGGGTTAACCACCGCACATTTTCAGGGGCGTTTATGCGCCACTGTTCATCTGGATGGTTTCGCGCTAACCATAGCATAGGAATAATATGGTCCACGGTGTGCGTTGACATATATGCCTTTCCCAACCGCTGCTTTGCGGCTAGCCAAATAAGAAACTCTACGGATAATCGGTGTCGATCCCTAGACGCAGGAATCAATTTCCCTCCTAGGGCCAGACGTAAAACTCGTTTGATCCGATTACGTAGGCGTCTCGTCAACGCATACAACGGGTCGGTTCGTGTACGTTCAGCCGCTCGTTTATTGCTCCTCGCTCTAAATTTTGCACGCTTTTCCAGTGACAGATTGGCTAGATACTTTTTCGCGGAGGCCCTATGTTGTTCTTTATGCGAGTGATAATACTTCCGGCTCCTTACTTTTGACCCCGGATTATAAGTAACCTTAAATCTGGCTTTTCGCCTTTTACTAATAGCCTCGCGATTAGCCTCTAAATAAGCAATACCCGCTAATCTGATATTTTCTGTGTTATTAAGACTCCACTTTTTTCTAGAAATAACTTTTTTATCGTAGGTGTCCTTAAACTTTTCAGGAGATAGCCACATCTCTCCTGCGGAGATATAGGACCAGAATATGCGCCCGTCTAAACCCTCTTCGCCACGCTTTCTTCGCCTTTCTGATATATTGCACATTAGAATAGCGATTTAGCTAAATCATATACACTTAAATCCTTTACCCCGTGGCAGTTAGCAAACTTAGCCATGCCTTTTTTGTCATAAAGCCAGCTCTTAGGAACATTGGTTGCCCGGTATAGATTAACCATCAGCGAAGATTTGTACCAATGTGGCTCAAATCGTTGAGCATGATAGAGATCCCAGGCTACCCTGCAGGGTGCGCCCTCTAGACCGGGGATCAGTCCGAAGATATTTGGACGGAAAATCAGATTACCATTTATATGTCCTACGGGGGAGCCGTCGGAATGCCAGCATCCCAAAAGATATTTTCCTTGTTCGCGAGCGACTTTCCACTCAGCTACGATAGCATCAAGCCAGTCCTTGCGTAATGGCACGTTGTCCCCCTCATAAAGATAGATACCATCGATCTGTTCTTTATAGCGCGGATCACGGAGGTAGCGTTCCCAGCACTTGCCGATATAATCGTGCACGACGTCCCCGCACCCATCTGGATGGCCTTGGCCACGGCGTTTGCAGCGGTACACGCTAACCTTGAACTTCTCCGCGACGTACGCAATCGTCGCTGGAAGTGGTTCGTCGGCATCGAACCGTAGCACGAACTCTATCATGACATCTGTGCGCGGCTTATCTTCGATGTCGGCTAGGCGCTTGGCGAGGGTCAGCGCCTGTTCACGATCACCATTATAATACTGTAACGCTATAACGAGCATTTTGTAAGAAAAACGAGGGTTTATTTATTACCAAAAACCTTGCCGCCGAGGTGGCCGCAAACAATTCCGAAATCAACATAGGTTTGGTGCCCACAAGCCTTTGCGCGGCGTCCAAACACGGCATCTTCACCATCATTGAGCCGATTAGCCTTCGCCCCTGAAGCCACAAGCTCCTTCAAGCGGAAAAGGTGGTCACGGGAGGCGATTTCGAAGGCCCCAGCGTCACCAGACTCGGCATAGTCCTTAAGGGCCACTGAAAGCGACGTAGAGAGGGCAGGGAGGGCCTGCTGCAGGGCGTCGGAAGCGCTGGAGAAGTAGTGCCACGACTCACCGGGGGCCTGCGGGGCCAGCCACGGCATCTTTTCGCGCATATCGAGGGCCACGGAGCGGTGGATGAGCATACAACCAGTGCCCGCCCATGTAACCTCCTTCAAAAAGTCACGCGGGGCGGTCCTAGCCTCACGATTTGCATCATCTCCAGCCATATCAGCCATCAGGGCCTCAAGGAAAACCGCTCGTCCTTCGTCTTTTCGCTGAAAATAGAGGCCCGACACGATACTTTTGTTGTGCGACATCAGCCGGTTGAGGGTATTAAGTCCCGCAAATGAATCTGGCAGGGCCAATCCCGTGTATCGATTGAACCAGCCAGCATTCCCAACGGGAACCAGCATGTCATCGTCCAAGAAAAAGCCATACTCGATGCCTGAATCAACCAAAGTATCCAGCAAACGATTACGCGCATGAGAAATCATCGCGTCACCAAACTCCATCGCGGCCCCCATTTTGGCACGATCTAGAAGGGCAAGCAGGCAGAATGACGTCAGTGGATGCGTGGTCTTGTACCACGGTAGCATCATCAAAATCTTTTTACCCTCCCACGCTACATCACTAAAGCCTAGGGTAGAGGGGGCAAATACCTTGTCTACTGCAGCGAGGGACACGGGTTTCGAGCCAGCGATCCATTGGCGTACAAGCCCCTCGCTAACCCCAAAGAACTCAGCGGCCTTTTCGGTGCCGAGTTCCTTGGACTTGGAGACTACGAGGTCTGAGAGGAGGCTCATACAAGACCCGCTTCACGCGCTAAGGCATCGAGGCTAGACCCAGCATCAAGATTAGTGATACTTGGGCGGGTGGTGCTAGGAACGTTGACGACGCGGCCCACATTGGCGGTACTGCCGCGCTTCTTAATCTCAGAGATCTCGGTGGCAAGCTTGGTCTTTTCAGCGGTAACGGCGTCGAGTTGCGCCTTGAAATGGTGGGCAAGCACCAAACCAAACGCGGCCTCGGCCCGACCCTTGGGGGTGGCATCGTTAATTACCTCATCATAGAGCTTGTTCAGCTTGTCAGCGTGTGCATTCGAGGCTTCGATACGTTTGCGGTCCTCAGGAGGAACCGTGGCAAGAATCTCGGCCTTTTTGAAAACATCATGCGAGCGGAACTGCTCTGCGGCCTGCTTAAGCTCGACCTGAGACTGTTCACGGATTTTTTCAGGGGCCTCGCGGAACTGTGCGCGATTGGTAGCGGCCTTATCCCGTGCTTCGGTTATGGCACGTTGACGTTCATCGTCAAGATTCAAATTATCGAGGAGCTTGGCCTCGATTTTCATCTTCGAGATACGGGGCAGCTCAGCCACGAAATCACCGATGGAAGACACGCGGTCTGATTCGGAGAGTTCCTTAAGGGCTTTTACCTCTGACTCTGGGAGACTATGCGCGCGCAGCACAGCATAAATAGCGTCGTAGTTGGATGCCTTGCGCGGCTCCACTCGGGCTTCGATTTGCTTCTTGAATTCAGGGTCGTTTTCGATATCGAATTCGGCCTTGAATTTGCGGAGGTTTTCCAGCTCAGTCTTTACATCATCAGAAAGCTCATTGCTAGGGGCGGCAGGCTTAGAACGAAGCTCGTCGAGTTCTTTGCGGAGCTGAATCTTTTCGGCACGTTCAGCCCGAACCGCTTCGGTAGAGATTTTTTTGAGGTTGGCGAAGGTGTCCTTCGTCTTGATAGAGGCATCGGCGCGCAGCTTTACTTCATCAAAAGCTTTCAGCGTCGGATCGGTTTCCTCGGCCACGACTGGAGCAGGCGTGGTTTCAGGAACGCGAGTGGTAGCGGGTTCCTCTGCGAGAGTTTCCGGTAGTGTCTCGGTATCTGGAGCTACCTCAGCCTCGGTTGGAAGCGTTACCTCGGGGGTGCTGTTCTGTGGCGTTTGGGCCTCAGCCAGAAGTTGATCAAGGGTAGCGCCAGTCTCGGCGTCGTTACCAATTTGGTTAGAAACAAAATCTTCGGTTTGACTCATAGAAAATTATTCAGTTCGTACTGGATCAGTGTCGCGTAACGCTTGGACTGCAAGAATACCCTTCTCGAATCCATCAACCTCACCCGACTTAACAGCCCGCTCTTCGATTGTTTTGAAGGGACCGTATTCAGGCTTGGCATACAAAAGACGGGTCAAAAAACGCTGACCTGTCGTACTATCTAAAAATGCGCGAGTATTCTCGGCATCTGCGGCTGTCCATACAGGCCGCTTAGAGGAGGATGGGATCATGCTTGGGGAAATTGGGGAGAATTAGAGGCCGGTGCCCCCATCGCTCCCTGCTCGGTCTGTGGTGGTTGCTGACCCGCCTGAGGAGGGGCACCTTGAGGAGCCTCTTGAGGGACCCCTTGCGGCTGTGCTAAACTACTAAGCTCAGCCGTCACGGCGTCAATCATCTGCTTATCTTCAACCCAATCATCTGCCTTCGATCCGTTCTGCAGGGCCGCATCAAAGTGGTCCTTCCAATGCTGTATCTTAAGCTGCACCTCGGGGAGGAGAGTATGGTCTTGGGCCAAGGCTTGGGCGAGCTGCTGGAAGTCTCCCTTGATGACGTCTGCATGGATACGATGATTATCGCGAGAAGAAACTGGAATCGCTTTACCAACGCTCATGACAACGTTTTCAATCGTCTGCATACGGGCCTGCTCTGCCTCTTGGGTCGGGTCATTTACGGGTAGCACAACATCTTCGGCAAACTCGGCATTGACGCGGGCACAGGTAGATTTCTGGGCGAGTTTCACTTGATCGTAGAGGGGATCATTGCGCTTTTCTTGGGCGAAAAGGATGATGCTTTGTGCCTCGTCAGCGGTCCAATCGTCAACTGTACGGAGGGCAGGTTCTTCGGAGAGCTGCTTCAGCTCGTCCTCATTCATGTAGCGTAAGAGTTCCTTGCGGAGCGCCACTGCATCCTTGTCCACAGTAGCGGAATCGGCGATACGGCGTTGGCAATTAGTGATGACATCGGCCACCTGCAGCAGAAAACGCTCGGTGATGTCGTCGCGTTTTTCCTCTTCGCGGGAGGTAAAAACATTGACCTGAGTAGCGGTAACGCGTTCGCCTTGGAGCTGGCGTGGGGTGACGCCACCAGCGATTTGGTCCATCAGTTGCGTGAGGGTGTTATCGAGCGCCTGAAACTCTTCGTGCCCTGCGGTAGTCTTCACCTCGACGTACTCGTATTCTTGGGGCAAGAGTACCAAGTTGCCAACGATGGAAAGGCGCAGGCGTTCGAGGGCCTTGTCGGACCCCTTGAGCCACGTTTTGCCCGCGAGCATAAGCCGGTCAACAGCCTCGTTTCGGGCGCGATCAAGGGCACCAGCAATCTCGTACAGCTCACGTCCAATGCCCTTGGAGCCCATTAGCAAGCCGTTAGCCTGCTGGTAGCTGAAGTAGGTAATAGCTTCCGACATCGAGGGATACAAATCAAGCTGTTGGAAAAGCAGCTTCTGGCTACCACGTTTATTTACGAGGTAGTAGCTGACGCTACCGTCGGCTTCGCCAACGAAGAAGTGGAGCAGCTCGATGACCTTTGCGCCCTGCTGGAGCGAGCGATAAACGGATGACTCACGAATCGCATCCTCATAAGTACGGAAGTCAGTGTAGGGCGAGGAGGTTTCGAGGGTAGATTTAGGGGCCGCGTAGTTAATGGCTTCGACCGCAGCTTCCAAGTCCCAGCCAGCTGCCTCAGCCGACTTAGGGTCATCGATCAAATTAACTAGCTCGAACATTTGAACCTCTTGGCGACCGATCCAAATTTGGGTATAGCTGGCGGTCTGCTTGGTCTGGTCGGGAACGAAGAAGCGGTCCTGACGGAAGTGGGTGGGCTTCCAAGAATACTTATCAAGCCACGCGCAGGCCGTATAGCCGTAGGTAGCATTTTCGGCGGCTACTTCGTTCAGAAAGGGACGCCAGCCGGGCCATGCGCGCACTAGCTTCGTAATCCCATTGCGGAACTTCTCTGTCTTGAGCTTTCCGCCCTCGATATTATCGGGGAGCGATGCCGACGTAAGGTAGCGCGAGTTGTGCACTGCACGCGTGAGGCGGGGCGGGATTTTATCAATCGCAGTCGCCAGCGGCTTAGTAGCAAAGTTGTTCTTCCACCCGAGGCCCTCAATCTTGAGCTTCTCTTGATCGTAGGGACGCTCGGCATCGTACTTGGCTGCGATACGACCGTTCTTTTGGTTGCGCAACTTAGCAGCATCCTCTAGGGTACGGGCGATTGAATTAAGCTGGTCAACTGAGGTAATCGACCGACGCTTAGGCTTCAGCGTCTTGTCGAGATCGGGTGTATTGATGCCGACCCCCATCGGAAACTTGTCATCAAAGTGGGGACGGATTTCGTTCGAAAGAAGTTCGGTGGATGCCATATGTCTAACTTAGAGTCTACTCGTTTTTGTTCATGTGATGATAAAAGGCTACCGCCTCGACGCATTTTTCTTTTAATTCGTCTAGGGTGCCCTCATTCACGATTTCAAAATCAGCAAATTCCTTTGGGATGCCGAAATTATCCCCCCCGATTTTCGGCTTCCGGGGGTCTTCTACCCAGACTATTGTGGGACGAGCCCCTGCCCATTCGAGGGGAGGATACGCAGCAAATAGTTCATCTGTACGACGGATACCATCGATGACACGGAAGCCATTGAGCCACAGAAATTGAATCAAGAAGGCCGGATTTGGCAACTGAAATTTGCCGTCGTCCATCTTCGATGGGTCGAGATTGAGCTTGGCATACGGGAACTGCTGCCGAAAACTCTTTGGGTTTACCCGCACGCCATACTCATTTGGGATTCCTCCGGTAAGCCAATCGCCTAGCAGGACTAGTGTTGGGCGAGAAATATCCTTAGGGATCTGACGGAGTTCTTGCTCACTTCTTCCGTCTAAAAATGCCCAAATGGTGAATAGTACGTCGGAGCAAGACGCGGTAGAGAGGCCCGTAAGCTCTCCAATAAAACGCCGAGCTGTAGACTTGCCGTGTTCAGCCGGTCCGATGATGAAAATTGGGGGGGTTATTAGGTCCATAGTTTTTTTGGGCAGGATTCGGTGATGAGTCCAACCTTAGCATGAATGAGACAGGTACACACCGAACATTGGCGGAAATTCCCCCACTTGTACATGTACGGGCAGGATTCACAGACGGCGAGCCGGTGCTTCTTCACCTCATGTAATACTGTGAGGCTATGGTGCTTATAAAAATACTTCGCCGCAAGCCAAAAGGCAATGGCGGCTTTTTTAATATTTGGAAATTTCATGAGTTCCTCCAACATTTTTGTGGTAGCTGATTCTTCTGCTCTTGGGTGGCCTCAGGCAGTGAGTCTCGGTGTGCCCAGCAGGCGGCATGGTTCTCTTGCTCCAGTATGCTGCACCCAGTGACCTTGGGGGCGTTGGAGACGTCCTTTCCAGCGCGAAAGACGAGAGATTGGCGACGAACCTGATCTATGCACGAACCACAGCCGTAATCGGCCCAGTCTCGTTGCTTGGGGCACTCACGGCAGATTTCTGCGCGGCGGTTGGCCTCCATGTCCCCTACTAGCATCTGGGGAACTATCGATTGGCGCTGCCAGACCTTTTGTATCCACTGTAATACCGCGATGGTGAAGCTCGGCTTTATCGAGGTAACAGGAGCCTGAAATTGTTGCTCCTTACAAAAGTGGGGCCATGTGTTACAGACATACGCTAAGACTTCCTCTTTGGGGCGACCGAGATCAAGGTTGTTCGCGAGCCGGTATTTCAGCAGCTGCTCAGCGACATCGTCGTAAGAAAACCCCTCGATTTTATTCACGCTATTTCCATGAGTTTCATTGAAGTGAAACCCACCAGGGGGGACCACGCCTTCATTTGGGGTCATAGGAAAATATATTTGCCGACATTTTTACGCCCCGCATCAGTACCTCGATCTAGGCGAATCTTTTTCTGCGCAATTAAGCCCGCTAGCCACCGGTAGGTCGCCTGTGCTCCCCATGATAGCCCCGCGAGGCGGCGCAGTTCTTGGAGCTGTTTAACTGTACGGTGGTGCTCGGTAAATGAACTCGGTCTATTGAGTTCTGCTTCGAGCACCGTCATCCAAGGGTCAGTAGGCTTTGATTTCGGTAGACGCATATACTTGTCCATCTTTGTTGAGTTTTGCTTGAAAAAAAGTTGCCCGACCATCCTTGACAAAGCCATAGAGCCAGCCGTTTTCGTGGCGAAGCTTACCCATATCGCGGGAGTTATACCCCTGCTCTGGAACCATTAGGCATCCGGTTCCATAGGCTACAGAAGTTTCTGGCCACTTCTCGACAGGAGCCACGTCCATAGAGTGCGTATGGGCAAACGCACATGATCCATAGACCTGAGCAAACTTGCGTGCGGCCCCCACCCCAGCGGAGTACCCATGAAGCACGCGTAATCCATCAATATCGAGAACGCCCGTGCGGGAGTGATAGGGTAGCATATGTACTTTGCGGCGCGTCACCATTCTTTCGATACGCTTTATTCCATAATCAGCGGCCTCACGAACGATTTCACGCATAGAGTTGGAGCGCGTATCCCAGAGCCGTTCATCATGATTTCCACGCAAGAAAAATCGGCGCTTACCAAAGCCCATCGTCTCAATGAAAAAAGCCTCTCCTTGGTCCCAGTCGGCCTGTGCTGAGGCATTCTCATCGCTCTGGGAGGCCTTACCACGGAGGTGCGAAAAGTTCCAGTTGTCTCCTGCGTTTACGAGGATATGCGGCTTGAAGTCTTTTAGGAAGCTGAGAAGTGCAGCCCGCATCACGGGACAAATCTCATCGCCGTGCGGGTCCCCAAAAACTACAAATGTTTCAAGTGCCATTGGTTTAGAGTATACGGATATGCTACGGCGAGTCGAACGCCGATCTCAAGGGACGCGCCCTCGGTTCTGCCGATTGAACTATAGCCTAAATTGCCTGTCTCAGATCGCTACACTCTAGGTGTCATCTGGTATATGCGAATTCCAGAGGAGGCCTACACCACTTGCTATTTTGGTCACCCGTCAACTATTATTCTACTGGAACTTGTACAGTGGTTACGACGCCATTTTCATCGCAGTAGGAGCAGGCCAGCCAGAGCTGGCCCGCGTCGTCCAAATAGTAGCATTCGCCGGTTTTCATTTTTTATTGGTCCCAAGCTTTGAGGGTAAGGCAGTTGAGGGTAGCGCCGTTGCCTGCCACGGTGATAATCGCCCGCACGTTTTGGGCTTGGATGCCCGTAACCGTGACTTGTACCACGGATGAGGCCACGGCGGGCAGGGCCGAATTAGGAAGATCCCAGAAGCTTACAAAATTATCATCCGACGCCTGCAACTTGAACTGCGGGGCGGTGGTGACGATTGCGCCCATGTCGAGGATGAGCTGCACCGCCGAACAGTTGGCCGTGTTAAAAGCCTGCCCGCTCACCGTAGTGACGTTGGTGTTACCGATGCCAGTCAGCACGATAGCACGGTCGTAGATTTTGCGCTGCACTCGCACGGCGTGACCACCATAAATGTTCTGGATCTGGGCTCGGGTGAAGCTCGCCCCAGTACCAGTGATGATGCCGTTAATTCGGCAACCCTGTCCCTGCGATGGCAGCATCGGTGTTTTATAGAGTCCCGTGCCAGTTATGCGCGGGAAATGGTATGCATCGTGCCAATTGGTATTGTCCTCCGTGAGCTGCAAAACAGCATCATAAGTAGGCGACGTTCCGGCAACGGCAGTAACCTGTATATAATGCTGGAATGCAGTACCATACATCATGGCTTGGGCACCACCAGTGATCGGACTATTGGCCAGTACGATTGAAGAACTACCTATTTCGCCAATGGTTCCGTAGTTGGGACGAACAACCCAGCCACCGGCACCGTTGCCCGGAACCATAGTCGACGGTCCTTGGGTTACCGCAGGAGTCCCCAAAATAGTAACGGGAGCCGCCAGTGCTGGATTCAGCGTGCCCATGCCATAGGGCATAGTCACATTTTGCGTGAATGTGCGAATGTTGAGGTCATGCACACGGGCGTGGGTGCGAACGAATACCGAACCGCCGCAATTCGTAGTGGAGAATGTCGAACCGGTCGGACTACGGGTGACTCCCGCATAATCCACAATCGGATCGAGGAGGAGCGTAGTTCCGGACTGGCTGCTGATCTTCCACGGTCCGTCGATGCCGATGTCTGCGCCGGTAGCATTGTCGCGGCACCCGTAGATATTGATATATTCGGTGGTATTCGCGCCTGAAACACTAGTCATGACGAGTGTGACTTGACCGCTGGCTGCCCTCGCAGCCGTGGAAATCGCTGAACCCGATAGTAGCGCGGTGCTCGTAACCTGACCTGGGGTGAGCATGACCGAACCGCCGTAGCTGGTGGCGGTGCCGGTACCCGCGATGAGGCAGGTAAAGGTATTAGCCCCCGTGACCGTCGCGGAAATGCTACTGGTGTTGATGAAATTCGTCTGATCTCTAACACCATTGATGGTGACGTAATTGCCGGTGGTCAGGTTATGCGCGGCAACGGTAGTCACCGTGCACGTCGTAGAGCCCGCTTTGCTGATACTCTGGATTTTGGCAACTGGGACAGGGGCCGACTTCGGAGTATCGGTCTTGACTCGGAACTGGTAGGTTTTGCCGGGCGTAGGCTTTACATCGGTACGAATCTGATACAGAAGCCATGTAGAGCTGGAGTCAGCTCCCTTGCTATACTGAGCGAAGCTCTCGGGATCGGTGCTAAACATGTACCGATTGTTTGCTGATACGACCGCGTGAGATCCGAAAACCGTATAAGCGGACGCGGGACTCGCTGCCGCTGCGGAGTAAGCTTGTGCCCCCGCGTTAGATACACTAGCTTGGGGCAGCCCCTGCTTTTTGACAATCAGTGCCGCAGTGGCACTTGCGGGTCCGCCAGTGAAACGTAATTTCGCGCCGTCCATCGCCCCGCTCATCTGGTCATCGCGGCGAAGATATCCCACGCCATTGGCCGAGTAAGTGCCAATGCCGATAGTGATGTCATCCTGCACCGTAGAGGAGAGCGTTTTTCCGTCTGCTGAAATCGTCATTACGACGAGGCTGAATAGGTTCAGCCGTGTTTCAGCAGTCATGCCATAGATCGAAACCCAATCGCCAAGATAGCCGATAAACGGGGTGGCCAAACCAATCGTTACGGTCGTACCCACTTGCCCAATCGAGGTAAGCGCAATCGGGGTTGAGGATGCCGGAGCGGGCGTATCGGTGGAAAATATTTCCAGCGATGAATAAAAGGTAGCTGACTTGCGCGTGGAGTATTCCACCTCGACATTGTTCGGAATGGTGAAGGGCTGTCGCAGGGTTACCGCCGAGTGATTATCCTCAACCGTGGGATCGGCGCTCAGCTCAAGATACGAGCGGCCACCGTCTTGATTTACAAGGGTGACGATGTCGTTGGAGGACACTCCGGAAAAATCCCACAATGCAAGCTCAGCCGCACCGGATGCGGTCACTACATTCTGCACCACATTGCCCTGCTCCGCCACCGGCTGCGCACCACGGATGAGCGCGGGGGTTTTGGCGTTGATGGCGGATAGGGTGGTATCAGTGGCGGCACTCAATCCATCATCCCAAAATATCTCAAGCTTATCCGTATCGTTCATCCCCACCGTGGAACACACTACCGTAAGAACGGGACTAGAAAAAGTTCCAGTGTATAGGGAGCCTGCTTGAGGCTGAAACATCAGCGTGCCAGTGGTCACGTTTGTAACGTGCAGGATAGCGGAGATGCTAGCAGGAATCGTAGTGGCAAAAGTAATCGTTTTGCCCGCTGCGTTAAAGGTGGCGTTAGCCGGAAGGAGGAGTTGTTTCATAAATTAACCAAGTGCGATTGCGAGTCCGGCAGCGAGTCCGATGGTGGAATACCCGGCGATTACGCCGTTGCCGTTGATGGCTAAGGTTGTGGCACCAGCACCGTTAAGCACCTCGATAACATTGTCGGTATCCGCCGCAGAGCCTCGCTTAACACTCAACGCACCTAAAGCAGCATCAGTGGTTATTTCAGGCGTGATCGAATTGTTGTACGCCTGTTGGAGAGTGGTGGTAGAGATACCGTTTACGCCGCCAACGGACTCACCGAAGATGGACGCTGGTACGAATACGGCATGTGTGGTATTAGATAAATCAGTGGCACCTTTACGGACTGCCAAGATACCGATCAAGATTGCAGACCCAACCGCATTCGGGGCCTTAATGAAATTCTCGGTTTGCTGTCCAGCGAGGGCGTTGGCTATCGAAGTGTACACCGTCTGACCGTATTGCACGTTCACTACGCCGGTGGGATACAGATATACCCGCTGGTTAGTTGATTGATTCCCGCCACCGGGGACCGCTGTAACAGTGCCAGCCAAATCGTAGCTACCGGGCGCTATAGCCGTCACCAGACCACTACTTCCACCCGTCTGCGTGCGATAGTAAAAAGACGTAGGAATATGCGCCGATACCGATAGGGTATTGGGGGCCTTCGGATTCGCGCCCCAATTGATGCCCATGCCAGTGAGCGTTCCACCAGTAGTATTGAAATTTAAATTCGCGCCATTTGGATAGCACGTTATACCGTCATTGATAAAAGGAATTCCTGCAAACATATCCCGCAAGGCCGACATCGGTGACGTATCATAGTCCACCGTGTTATTGACGCTTAGGATAGTCGAGCGATTTGGGTGAGCGATTTTGGCGATCAGTATATTATCGCGTCGATCCTGCGCAGTAGGATGAGCCGTCTGCTGATAAATTGCACCTGACGAATTAAGTAGAATATAGGAGGCATCCGCCGTTGCGATGTTGGTGATCGAAACTGCGTTCTGCCCTGCGTAACTGATGGGTGTGATTAATGGGGATGCCGCATGGGCACCTGTATTATCTACGATCCACCCAAGCACAGCGGGAATGTCAATCTTATGCGTCGGATCGCCGCCATTGAGAGTAATACCAGCGAATGAATATACACCAGTAGACATGGTGTTGTACATCCCCGTAAGATCTTGGTCGCCAGTGTTCGTACCCGATATATTCGCAATCTTAGTTTTCTCAGCGGGTAGAAGTAGTCCCGCATTTGTGCCGTCTGCCGCCGCAATCGTAGCATCAGTGCCCGTGTCGGAATTGATGGTGACCGTAGTGGAGGTAGCGGTTGTAGAAAGATTGGTCGCTACGGGGGCCGCAGAAAGCGTGAGAGTACGGGTGGCACCACTACCAGCAGGTGTAATCGTCACGTTCGTTCCTGCAACTAGTTCGGCTTCCGTCTGTGCGCGAGAAACACTATTAAAATCAGAAATGGTGCTTGCCGCCTGCGTGCCAGTGTGGTTGGCGCGTTGTACGGCATACGCTTGGACAGTAGCAGCAGACCCTGCCGTATCGAAGTCGG